>Ga0209130_1000068_pt1 | contig 179361 bp, 168 predicted proteins | sample AraplaMF_Cvi_mLB_FD_184264 | JGI IMG/M metagenome (GOLD analysis project Ga0209130, IMG submission 184264) | Arabidopsis root microbial communities from the University of North Carolina, USA - plate scrape MF_Cvi_mLB (SPAdes) (version 2) | ecosystem: Host-associated > Plants > Roots >... | reverse complement strand
GGCCGCAACCATCCGCATGTCGAGATCGAGCTGTCGCCCGAACGCGCCGCCGCCGGCGACCACAGCCGCATCGCCTTCCGGCCGACAAAGTGGAAACTCTTCAGAGACAACAGAGAGCAGGCTGTAGCCGCGGAGGCAAAAATCGAGAGCCGCGCCATCGAGATACAGGAACCAACATTGGTCGCCCAGGCCTCTTAGGCAGGGGCGACACATCGTCGGACTTAAGGAGTCTCGAGCGGCCAGACCTCGACCACCCCATGAGCCACCGCGCACGGGGTGCGTGACACCATATCGATCGCTTCGGCCAGGTCTGCGGCCTCGATCACCGCGAAGCCGGCCACAGGAAGCGAAGACGACATGAACGGACCGCTTCGCTTCTCGACATGCGCGGCGTTGGCGTTGCGCACCTGAACAGGCGCTCCGGCGATCCCCATCAAGGCTCCTCTTGCACGAAGTTCCGCATCATGCGCGTGCGCCGCATTACGGACGTCCGCCGCCGTGCGGTCGTAGCCTGCACGGTCTCCATATCCAATGGTCACGAATTTAGGCATCAGCAGTATCCTCCCGGTGACGGCACCTACTTCCGACGGGCTAATTGACAGTCGGGCCCACGGAGCCTTCCGTGAGGGAACGCGGCCGCACAGGAAAAAGTTCGTCCATGCCGCGACAGGGAGGATGCAATGCCGACCATCATCGCCCACCACAAGATCACGAAAAGCGCCGAACACTGGTTGAAATCACCGAAGCGCATGGAGTTCTTCAGCACGCTCGGCGTGACCAGCATTCGAACCTTCGTCGATCCCCAGGACCAGACCCGGGTGGCCATTCTCATGGATGTCCCCGATCTGGACGCCCTGTCGAAAGCCATGCAGACCCAGGCCGCGGCCGATGCGATGGTCTTTGATGGCGTCGTGCCGGAATCAATCGTGATCCTGGTTGAATCATAGGGCACAGTCCGCCCGTATTCTGCCATTGAGGCCAGACGGAACGCACCGGGGAGCCGCCCTTCCCGCGGTGCTTCGCTGCGACCTGAGCCGACCCCATACATTGCGGTACAATTGCTGGTGGCGGCCGACATATCCGGGATACCTCGCCGGACCAGATTGCGATCATCACCTACGGACTCGAAAGGAACGATCGCATGCGGCGCCGAATCATCCCTACTCTTGCCCTCGCCTTTGCAACGAGCGTGGTTGCTTTCGCCGCCCAGGCTGCGGACATCAAGAATATCGTCATCGTGCACGGCGCCTTCGCCGACGGTTCGGGCTGGCGACAGGCCAGCGATATCCTGGAGCGGCGCGGCTTCAACGTGACCGTCGTGCAGGAACCGCTGACCTCGTTTGCCGCCGACGTCGCGGCGACGAACCGTGTTCTGGACCTGCAGGATGGGCCGACCTTGCTCGTCGGGCACAGCTACGGCGGTATGGTGATCAGCGAAGCCGGACATCACCAGAAGGTCGAAGGATTGGTCTACGTCGCAGCGTTTCAACCGGACAAGGGCGAGGATTTGGCAACGCTTGCCGGATCGAAGCCGCCGGCTGCAATGAGCATCAAGGAAACCACCGACGGCAAATATCTCTATCTCGATCCGACAGCGTTTGCTGCTGATTTCGCCGCCGACCTTCCAGAAGCGGAAGCGGCCTTTGCGGCGAAGTCGCAGGTCTTTGCCGCGAAAGAGGTTTTCACCGCCAAGTCCGGCGAGCCGGCATGGCGGACGAAGAAAAGCTGGGCGGTCGTGGCGACCGAAGATCGCGCCATCAATCCGGACCTTGAACGAAGCATGGCGAAGCGCGCCGGCAGCCAGGTAAGCGAAATCAACGCGAGCCACGCCGTCTTTGCCTCGCAAGCGGAAAAGGTTGCCAAGATCATAGAGACCGCCGCCGAGGACGCCGGCAAATAGCCCGAACACGCCGAGCGTCTGCGTCCTGAGTGCGGCGCCCTTCTGCACTCAGGACAGCGGATCGGCGACGTTCTTCCATTCTTGATTGCCGGCTTGACAGTCCGCTCAAAGAGCGGAAAACTTCGCGCATGGGGGTGCGATCACCCCATGAGGCGCCAGCCGAAGCATCGCGTCCATTCAACCGCTCATCCGGAGGACGCGTCATGTCGTCATTTCTCGAAATATCCTCGGAAAAACTCTCTCGCCTCGTCGGCACGCCGAACTGTCCGACACTGATCGATGTCAGGATCGACGAAGATTTCGACGCCGATCCCCGCCTCATCCCAGGTTCTTACAGGCGCGACTACCGCCAGGTTCAGGATTGGATCGACGACGTCGCCAAGGCATCGGCAATCATCATCTGCCAGCAGGGCAAGAAGCTCAGCCATGGCGTTGCCGCCTGGCTTCGCAATGCCGGCATTGCTGCCGACGTGCTCGAAGGCGGTTTCGAGGCTTGGGCGGATGGCGGCTATCCGGCCGTGCCCGCTTCCGCGATACCCGAACGGGACGCCGGCGGAAGGACCGTCTGGGTTACGCGGGCACGACCAAAGATCGACCGCATTGCCTGCCCCTGGCTGATCCGTCGTTTCGTCGATCCGAAGGCAGTCTTCTTGTACGTGGCGCCGTCAGAGGTCGAGATGGTCGGCGAGCGCTTCGGCGCTACGCCCTTCGATATCGATGCTCCGATCCGCTGGAGCCATCGCGGTGAACTCTGCACCTTTGACGTGATGGTCGAGCAGTTCGGCCTTGCAACCGCTCCGCTTCTGCGGCTAGCCACCATCGTGCGCGGGGCCGACACCGCCCGTCCCGAGCTTGCGCCCGAGGCGCCGGGCCTGCTTGCCGCCTCCCTCGGTCTCTCGCGCATGTATGCCGACGACCTGGAGCAACTGGATGCGGGGATGCTGCTCTACGACGCCTTCTATCGCTGGTGCCGGGATGCTACCAACGAGACGCACAACTGGCCCTCGCCCAAGAAGGACCTCTGAGATGACCGATATTGCTGACAAGGCCGCGCCCGAAGTGGCGCGGCAACGGCAAAGCCACGGCATCCCGTTTGGCGAAGCCGTCCGGGTTTGGGCACGCATTGCGGCCCTCAGCTTCGGTGGCCCTGCCGGACAGATCGCGGTGATGCATCGCATCCTTGTCGATGAGAAGCGCTGGATCGGCGAGCATCGCTTCCTGCATGCGCTGAACTACTGCATGCTACTGCCCGGACCCGAGGCGCAGCAGCTCGCCGTCTACATCGGCTGGCTCCTGCACCGGACCGCCGGCGGCCTCGTTGCCGGACTTCTCTTTGTGCTGCCGGGTTTCCTGGCGATCCTCGGCCTCAGCTACATCTACGCCGCCTTCGGCTATGTCACCGTCGTCGAAGGCCTCTTCTTCGGCCTGAAGGCCGCCGTACTCGCGGTGGTCGTCCAGGCTGTCTTCCGCATTGGCGGCCGAGCACTCAAGAACCGAATGATGATCGGCATTGCGGCCGCCGCCTTCGTCGCCATTTTCTTCTTCCGCGTTCCCTTCCCGTTGATCATCCTGGCAGCCGGCGTGCTTGGCTATATCGGCGCTCGCTCCGGTTCGCCGCTCTTTCGCATTGGCGGTGGACACAAGGGCGGCCCGGGCCCGGTTCTGAAGGACGAGGACTCCGCGCTCGGCGAGGAAATCCCCGCGCATGCGCGCCCCAACCTTGCATGGTCGCTGCGGATTTCCGGCGTGCTGCTTGCGCTGTGGCTCGTGCCCCTGGCGTTGCTCATCATCGTCCTCGGTCGGGACAGCGTCTTCAGCCAGATCGGCCTGTTCTTCAGCCAGATGGCGGTCGTCACCTTCGGCGGCGCCTATGCCGTGCTCGCCTACGTCGCCCAGGAAGCCGTCCAGCACTACGGCTGGCTGAAGCCCGGCGAAATGCTGGACGGCCTCGGCATGGCCGAGACGACGCCGGGGCCGCTGATCATGGTCGTCCAGTTCGTCGGCTTCATGGGCGCCTACCGCGACCCGGGCACGCTCCATCCAATGATGGCGGCGACCTTGGGGGCGATGCTGACCACCTGGGTGACCTTCGTCCCGTGTTTCCTCTGGATCTTTCTTGGGGCGCCCTTCATTGAGCGGCTGCGGAACAATATCGCGCTCACGGGCGCCATGTCGGCGATCACCGCCGCCGTTGTGGGAGTGATTCTCAACCTTGCCGTCTGGTTCGGGCTGCACACCTTGTTTGGGGAGCTCGTGAGCGGGCATTTCGGGCCGTTCGCGCTCGACATACCGGTGCTAGGGTCGCTGGTACTGCCGTCGCTCCTGCTGACGCTTGCCGCCGGCGTGGCGATCTTCCGCTTCAACGCCTCGGTGATCACGACGCTGCTTGCCTGCGCGCTTGCAGGCATGGCCTGGACGCTGGCAACGAACTGATTGCGAAAGCCGCGCCTAGTCGTCGTGGACCGATTGCGGGAGGTGGAATCCCTCCGGCAATTGCGATCCATAGAAGCGTTCCTCCGGCGGCGACGGCGGAGGTTCGCGATGCTTCACCGCGCAGGCGGCAAGCACGGCCTTGAGCTGCACTGGCCGATAGTGTTCGACAAGGCTTGGAGATGGGTCTTGCTTGTCCGTCGGTCGCGACATCAGGATCCTCATGGGCAACTCTCGTCACGGAGCGACTGTGCCAGCCAATCGATCTCGCCGCAACTGCTCGGCGGCATGATCGCCCGTTCGACAGTGCGACCATTGTACAGTTGACCTCTGGCCGCTCCGGGTCTCCTTTATGGTGCGGCATAGTCGGGCGATCAATGCGACCGCTCGTCAACCTTCACCTCAGCCCGCGCGCCGCCGGCACGCAAGAACGCACCTTCATTGAGGAAATCGAATATGCAGGATCCCCTGGCGAGACTCGGCCTGAAGCATCCGTTGATCGTCGCGTCGATGGCCGGCGGCCCCTCGTCGCCGGAGCTCGTCATCGCGTCTTCGGCAGCCGGAGCGCTCGGGTCGATCGGCGCAGCCTATTCGAGCCCGGCGGCCATCACCGAGTTCGTTGACAAGGTTCGTGCAGGCACCGACCGTCCTTTTGCGATCAACCTCTTCATCCAGCACCCGCAGCCGCAGATCGACGCGGCGACGGTCGAGCGGGCGGTGGCAGCGACGGCGAAGTACCGTGCGGAACTTGATCTGCCGGCGCCGCAATTCGCCGCACCCTATGAAGAGGATTTCGATCAGCAGTTCGAGGCCGTGCTGAAGGCGAAGCCGGCAGTCCTTAGTTTCGTCTTCGGCGTGCTGCCTGCCGAGTACATGCGGACCGCGCGCAAGTCGGGGATGCTGATCATCGGCACGGCGACGACACCGGAGGAAGCAGGGGCGCTCGAAGAAAGCGGCGTCGATGCGATCACCCTCCAGGGTTTTGAGGCGGGCGGCCATCGCGGCATATTCGATCCCGAGGCCGCGGACAGTGAAATCGGCCTCCGGGATCTGCTGACCCGAACCCTCCCGAAGGCGAAGGTGCCACTGATCGCGGCAGGCGGCATTATGACGGCCGTGGATATCCGGTCGGTCCTCGCCATGGGCGCCAGCGCGGTGCAGATGGGAACGGCGTTCCTCGCGACCGCCGAAGCAGGAACCTCGGCAGCCTATCGCGCCGCACTCCAGGGCACGGAACGCGCAACGCGGACAACGCGCGCCTTCTCCGGCCGGTTTGCCCGTGGCATCGAGAACCGCTTCATGAACGAGCTGGACGCCGCCGCCGCAATGCCCTTCCCGGCCCAGAACAAGTTCACGCGCGATATCAGAGGCGCGTCTGCAGCAAAGGGATCGGCGGACTTCCTCTCCCTTTGGGCGGGAACCGGCAAGGGAGAGCTTTGGCAGGGCTCAGCGGCCGATCTGATCGAGAAGCTGTTTGCCGATTGATCGGCCGCTGCTCCAATTGTGCCCCGACACCGCTGACGAGAGGATGGAGCGGGTCTCTTTACTTCTGTCCAGTTGCGGGTGAATGCTTGCCAATTGGCAATGATCATCGCGAAAGTCGGCAGAATGGATCGTATCGACGCAATGAAGGTCTTCGTAACCGCGGTCGATGAAGGCAGCCTCGCGGGCGCGGCCCGGCGGCTGAAGCGGTCGCCGACGGCGGTCAGCCGCGCCCTGAACCTGCTCGAAGCTCATGTCGGGGTCGAACTGCTCCATCGAACGACGCGATCGTTGAAGCTCAGCGAAGCCGGCCAGCGCTATGCGGCTGCCTGCCGGCGGGTGCTGATCGATCTCGAAGAGGCCGACATGCTCGCAGGTGGCGAACGTGCGGCCCCTCGCGGCACGCTGACGATCTCCGCGCCACCGATCGTTGGCGAAGAGGTGCTGCGTCCGATCCTCGACGAATTCCTCAACCTCTACCCTTCGGTTTCGGCCCGGCTCCTCCTGCTCGATCGCTTCGTAAACCTTGTCGACGAGGGTGTCGATATCGCGCTCCGCATCGGCCATCTCGCCGACTCTTCGCTGATTTCGACACGAATCGGTGGCGATGTCCGGCGTGTCGTCGTCGGCTCGCCTCGTTATCTCGCCAACCACCCGCGGATTGACGAGCCGGCCGATCTCGCCAAACACCAGATCGTCGCCTTTACCAACTTCGGCCTCGATTCCTGGACATTCACGCCAGCCGAGGGCTCGTTGATCCCTCGCACGGTGCAGTTCAAACCGCGCTGCATCGTCAACAGTGTGCGTGCCGCGACCGACTCCGCCGCCGCGGGTACCGGCCTGACCCGGCTCTACTCCTATCATGTCGCGCGCTACGTCAGCGATGGGCGGTTGAAAATCGTGCTGGCTGATGCCGAGCATCCCCCGATGCCGGTTCATCTTCTTGCACCGCAGGGCCGCATGTCGGTTCCGAAGGTTCGCGCCTTTGCTGATTACGCGCTGCCACGTCTGCGGACCGAGTTCGCACGCATGGCAATGGAAGCTGGCACGCTCGCCTGATTATGCCGGTATGCGGTTGATTGATCGCCAAATAGCGTCAATTCTCTCACACATCGGATGGTTCTAAATCTGATTGCACCAACGCCGAGGGCGGAGGACGGGCCACACCAAGCGCCCGTTGCAATCGAAGAAGGACCACATCCATGAGCAATGAGCAGAAGGTCGCCATCATCACCGGTGCATCGCAGGGCATCGGCGCCGCCTTGGTTCAGGCCTACCGCGATCGCAACTATCGCGTCATCGCCACGTCCCGCTCCATTCAGGAAAGTTCGGACGCTGGCATCCTCAGTGTCGCCGGCGATATCAGCAAGCCTGAGACCGCCGAGCGGGTCATTCGCCAGGGGCTGGAACGGTTCGGCCGTATCGATACGCTGGTCAACAATGCCGGGGTCTTCACCGCCAAGCCATTCACCGAGTTCACTCAGGAAGATTATGATCTGAACATGGGTGTCAACGTGGCCGGCTTCTTCCACGTTACCCAGCACGCGGCCCGCGAGATGCTGAAGCAGGGCTCCGGCCACATCGTCAGCATCACGACCAGCCTCGTGAATCAGCCGATTGCCGGCGTCCCGGCGGCCCTGGCGTCTATCACGAAGGGTGGTTTGAATTCCGTGACCCAGGCGCTCGCGATCGAATTTGCCAAGACCGGTGTTCGCGTCAATGCCGTCTCGCCGGGCATCATCAAGACCCCGATGCACGCGCCGGAAACGCACGCGGCGCTCTCGACGCTGCATCCCGTCGGCCGCATGGGCGAGATCCGCGATATCGTCGACGCCGTCCTTTACCTGGAGAATGCCGGTTTCGTGACGGGTGAGATCCTGCACGTCGATGGCGGACAGAACGCCGGGCGCTGGTAACGGCGCAGGTATGTCCGGGAGCGACCGTTACCCAAGCCGGGCCGCTCCTCCCCTCCCATCCATTGCAGATGCGGCACCTTGATGGAGCCGCCAACATCCAGATATGAAGAGGAGACGGCAATGCCGATCGTTACAGTTCAGGTGACCCGCGAAGGCACCACTCCAGACCGCAAGGCGGTCACGGCCGAGGAAAAGGCCGAAATCATCAAGGGCGTGAGCCAGGTCCTGCTCGACGTGCTCAACAAGCCGCTGGAATCGACCTACGTGGTCATCGAGGAAGTAGAGCTCGACAACTGGGGTTGGGGCGGCCTGCCGACCGCGCAATACCGCGCCCAGCGGGACGCTCAGGCAAAAGCCTGACATCGCCGGTCAGACGTTCTTGCAACCCGCCGCTCGACAGCAAGCGGCGGGTTTCGTTTGCGAAATTGTGTCGAAATGTATCCGGAAGTGCTTGCATTACTTTCGCATGCAAGTCTGGATATCGCGAACACACCGAGGACATATCCTGGGCGCCAATGAAACTGAGCGGATGTTCCCCGGCCCTGGCCGGGTGATGCCGCAAGGATGCGAAGACCAAACCGGATTTGAGGAGTTTGCTCGATGGAGCATATCGACCATGTACTGATTGTCGATGACGACCGTGAGATCCGGGAACTCGTGTCTGGTTACCTCAAGAAGAACGGGCTGCGCGCAACGGCAGTCGCCGATGGGCGACAGATGCGCAGCTTCCTCGAGGGAGATACCGTCGATCTCATCGTACTCGATGTGATGATACCGGGCGACGACGGGCTCGTGCTCAGCCGCGAACTGCGCGCCGGCAAACACAAGGCGATCCCGATCATCATGCTGACGGCCCGCAGCGACGAGATGGACCGGATCCTCGGCCTCGAGATGGGTGCCGACGACTATCTCTCCAAGCCGTTCTCCGCGCGCGAACTGCTCGCCCGTATCAAGGCGGTGCTCAGGCGCGCACGCATGCTGCCGCCGAACCTGCAGATCTCGGAGGCTGGACAGCTGCTGCGCTTCGGCCAGTGGAAACTCGACACGACCGCCCGGCACCTGATCGATGCTGACGGCACGGTGATTGCACTCAGCGGCGCCGAGTATCGGCTGCTGAAGGTGTTCATCGACCACCCTCAGCGGGTGCTCAATCGCGACCAGTTGCTCAATCTCACCCAGGGTCGTGAGGCCGAGCTCTTCGACCGATCGATCGATCTGCTCGTCAGCCGGGTTCGCCAGCGGCTCGGCGATGATGCCCGTGAACCGACCTACATCAAGACGGTGCGCAGCGAAGGCTATGTCTTCTCGGTCCCGATTGAGATCGTGGAGGCGCGCGAATGACGGCGAGCGCAGACCCAAAAGGATTTCGACTATGGCCGCGCACGCTCAGGGCGCGGCTCTTCGTTATCCTGCTGGCCGGTCTCACCATCGCGCATGTCATGTCGTTCACCGTTCTGTTCCTCGAGCGCTACATGGCCGCCAGATCGGTCATGTTCGATACGCTCGAAAACGAAATCGCAACGTCGATCGCCATACTCGATCGCCTGCCCGCGCCCGAGCGTGCCTCGTGGCTCGCTCGCCTCGACCGGGACAATTATGGCTTCCTTCTCGGCCCCGGCATTGCGGGCAATCCGTCGCTCGACCCGGCCGCCAGCGAGATCGCGACCAAGATCGAGCGGGCGACTGGCCTTCAATTTCCGGTCAAGGTCGAAACGATCCCGGGCGACCGCCGCCACCTTCAGGCGCATCTGACGCTGAGCGACGGCTCACCGCTGACGATCGACGTCTTTCCCAAGGGTGTCATGCCCCTGGCCGACTGGCTGCCCTTCGTGCTCGTAGCCCAGCTCGCGCTGCTGCTCCTGTGCAGTTGGTTCGCCATGCGTCAGGCGGTGCGCCCGCTCGTCAATCTTGCCGCGGCTGCCGATACGCTCGACCCGAACCGGAACACACCGCGTCTCAGCGAAACCGGGCCCACCGAGGTTGCCTATGCGGCGACCGCGTTCAATGCCATGCGTGACCGTATCGCCCAGTATCTCGAAGAGCGGGTCCAGATTCTCGCCGCCATTTCCCACGATCTGCAGACGCCGATCACACGCATGAAGCTGCGCGCCGAAATGGCGGATGATTTCGCCGACCGGGAGAAGCTGATCCAGGATCTCGGGCAGATCGAAAGCCTGGTCAAGGAAGGCGTCGCCTATGCACGCAGCGCCCATGGCAATGTCGAAAAAGCGACACGCATCGATCTTGCGTCCTTCGTCGAAAGCCTCGTTTATGACTATCAGGACACCGGCAGGGCGGTTACCGCCAGCGATGTCGATAGCGGCGCGATCGTCACCCGGCCCCAGGCGCTCAGACGCATCCTTACCAACCTGGTCGACAACGCACTCAAGTTTGGTGACAGCGCCGAGATCGAGGTCAGGCGGCTGGCGGACGACACGGTGACAATCAAGGTCCTCGACCGCGGGCCTGGCATTCCCGATGATCAGCTGGATGCCGTGCTCAAACCCTTCGTCCGGCTGGAGGACTCCCGCAACCGCGATACCGGCGGAACCGGCCTCGGCCTTGCCATCGCCCAACAGCTCGCGGCCTCCATCAATGCCTCACTGACGCTGACGAACCGCGACGGCGGTGGCTTGGTTGCAGAGCTTGCCATTCGTCATCATCGGGCATGAGGCATAGCAAAGCGCGGCACTTCACACGCCTCCAACTTTTCCACTTCGAAATAGCCAACCCTCCAATCAAAAAGCGGCGGCCTCATCGGCCGCCGCTTCCGTTGGGTCATGTTGCAGGATGCTCCGGCAATCGGAGCTCCGTCAGACGAGGTTGATCGTCACATCGATGTTGCCACGCGTCGCCTTGGAATAGGGGCAGGTCTGGTGCGCAGTATCCACCAATTGACGCGCCACATCCGCGTCGACCCCAGGCAGGCTGACATTGAGCCGAGCCTGCAGGAAGTAACCGCCGTCCCGGTTGCGCAGATCCACCTCGGTATCGACGGCGAGGTCTGCAGGGAGTGCAACCGTCATCTGGCCAGCCGCCAGTCCGATTGCGCCGATGAAGCAGGCCGACCAGCCGGCGGCGAAGAGCTGCTCCGGGTTCGTGCCCGGCCGCAAACTGCCGGGTGAAGAGAGCTTGACGTCCAGACGCCCGTCGTCGCTTCGGGAGGCGCCGTCGCGGCCGCCGGTCGTGTGGGTCTTGCCGGTGTAGAGTACCTTTTCAGCTTCGCTCATCATGTTCTTCCTTTCGACAGGTGTTCTTTTCGGGCCCGATTGCCCTGTGCGACCGTCGAGACACAGATGGCGCTTCGCAGGTGTATGGGATGTTTCACCGAGAAGCGGAAATGTGTGCAAGTCTGCCAAGTACGGGAACGGATACACGCTGATACGAAGGCGGCCATTTCGGTGCGCGGACCTACGCTCTTCGTGAGGACCTCCCCGCGCGGCGCCATAGTGCGCCAGGCACGGTTCCAAAGCACGTCGGCACACAAAAAAGCGCGGGACCAGCAAACCGGACCCCGCGCCTCCACGCAATCTGCGTGAGAAAAACTAGAAACGGTCGACGTCGACGATCGCCTTGGCAAAGGCGGACGGCGCCTCCTGCGGCAGGTTGTGTCCGACGCCGCCGGTAATCAGCCGATGCTCATACTTGCCGGAGAAGCGCTTGACATAGGCCGATGGATCCGGATGCGGAGCACCGTTGGCGTCGCCCTCTAGCGTGATGGTCGGGACGGTAATGGTCGGGAACGCAGCGAGTTGCTTTTCGAGGCCGTCATACTTCGCTTCGCCCTCGGCGAGGCTGAGACGCCAGCGGTAATTGTGGATCGAGATGTCGACATGGTCCGGGTTTTCGAGTGCCTCGGCACTCTTATCGAAGGTGGCATCGTCGAAATCCCACTTGGGCGAGGCAAGCTTCCAGATCAACCGGGCAAACTCCTTGTGGTTCTGCTTGTAGCCGGCATACCCACGCTCGGTGGCGAAGTAGAACTGGTACCACCAGGCAAGCTCGGCCTGCGGTGACAGCGGCTTTCTGTTCACCTCCTGGCTGCCGATGAGGTAGCCGCTGACCGAGACCATCGCCTTGCAGCGCTCGGGCCAGAGTGCGGCGATGATGTTGGCGGTTCGCGCACCCCAGTCGCAGCCGCCGATGACCGCCTTTTCGATCTTGAGCGCGTCCATCAGGGCAATGATGTCCGCGGCGATCACCGCCTGTTGGCCGTTCCGAGGTGTGTCAGCGGAGAGAAACCGGGTCGTGCCGTAGCCGCGCAGATAGGGAACGATGACACGGTAGCCGGCATCTGCCAGCAGCGGCGCCACATCCACATAGGTGTGGATGTCATAGGGCCAGCCGTGCAGGAGGATCACGACCGGCGCGTCGCGCGCGCCAAGTTCGGCGTAGCCGACGTTCAGGACGCCGGCATCGATCTGCTTGAGGGTTGCGAAGGATTTGTTCGTCCCGGGGGTGACTGCCGGCAGGCGCGGCGCCTCATTGTTTCCCGCTTGCGCTCTGGCGGCTCCCGCTGAAGCGAATTGCGTCGCGGCCAGCGAGAGCGCGATTGCGCCGATGAAACGACGGCGTGGGTGGTTGATTTCGTCCGACATTGATTGCCTCCGGTGAACTGAACTGACATCAGAAATGGAGTGCCGGTGTATCCGGGCCGTGTGCTCTGCGGCTCCTATTGAAAGCGCATGTAGAAACGGCAGGCGGCGGATACACAGCGATACAATTCTCCTGAGGTGCGCCCCATCGCAGTGCCGTCAGGTTCAGACAATGCCTTCGCGCGCATTGCGCCTGACCGTCTGTGGCGGTTGACCGAGCGTGCGCAGGAACGCGCGGCGCATGCGATCGCTATCGGCAAAGCCGGTTTCCTCCGCGATCACATCCATGGAGTGTCGCCCCTGCTCCATCAACAGGCGCGCCGCTTCCACGCGGAGATGCTCGACGGCCTTGGCCGGCGATTGGCCGGTCTCGGAGCGGAAGGCGCGGCTGAATTGCCGCGCACTCAGGCCTGCGGCGTCCGCCAGTTCCTCGACCGACAACACGTTGCGCAGGTTCGCCTTGGCATAGTTGACCGATTTCTGGATGCGGTCCGACTTCGGATCGAGCTCGAGCAAGGCTGAAAACTGCGACTGGCCGCCGGCGCGCCGGTGATAGACGACAAGCTTGCGGGCGACCTGGCGGGTAACTTCCTCGCCATGGTCCTTCTCGATCATCGCCAGGGCCAGATCGATGCTGGCCGTCATGCCCGCAGAGGTCCACACGCTGCCGTCGACGATGAAGATGCGATCCTCCTCCACCCGCACCTCAGGGAAACCCTCCCGCAACTGACGCGCGAACACCCAATGGGTCGTGGCGCGACGCCCGTCGAGCAGCCCGGACTCCGCCAGGATAAAGGCACCGGTGCAAGGGGCGGCCACTCGCCGCGAGGCCTTGAGCGCGTGGCGCGCGAAGGCGACCAGCCCGGGTGTTACCGGTTCGATCTCGGTGCCCGCTCCGAACATGACGGTATCAAAGGCGGTGTTGTCGAAGGCCTTCGTCAGCACGCCGAAGCCAGCGGACGACTTGATCTCGCCGCCGGCCTCGGAAAGCAGTTCGATCTCGTAGGCCTGTTCCCCGAGCGTCAGATTGGCGATCTCGAAGGCAGTGACCGCCGCGAACCCCATGAGCTGAAACCTCGGAAAGACAACGTAGCCGATCCTGTGCATGTCATATCACTCCGTCCGGAATGATCGCTTATAGCAAGTTTACGCCATGAAGGGAACGCGGCGGTCATGGGTTCTATTTCATTCGGGCAACGGTTTTCCGGCATGCTCCGCGACCATGTGCGCGGCATACCAATCCGGCCAGTTGTGGTCGTGTTGACCGCCGTTGCGCTTCTCGTGCTCGCCGTGCGCGGCTGCCGCACGACGCAGTGCCGCCGCAAGATCGGCGACCGAAGCGAAGTCCGTACCATCCGCGTCCACGCGGCCGGGCAGACGTTCGGTCACCTCCTGGAGCAGCCAGCCGTTACCATCGGGGTCGCTAAAGGTTGCGTAGGAACGGTAGCTGCGTCCTGCGGGGTCACGTCCGCTGATCGCCGGCTTCCCAGGGCCTTCGCGATGGAAGATCTCGCTGACCTCCGCACCGCCCTTGATGAGCTGGGCACGTGCCGCCTCGATGTCTGAGACGACCAGATAGAGCCCGCTCGCCGAACCTGGCGCCGCAGACGTCAGCCCGGTACCAAAGTGGATCGAAGCCGGCGAACCCGGCGGCGTGAACTGGACAACCCGAAACGTATCTCCGACCGGGAAATCAGCATCGAGCCGCCAGCCAAGATTGGCGTAAAACGCCTTGGCGCGGTCGACATTCGAAACGGGTATGAGCGCGACTTCGAACTTTAAGTCGACGGTTTGCGCTCTCTTTTCGCTACCAGCACTTGTCATGACACTTCTCCTTTGTGCAACGGCGGGGCGCGCTTTCGCGCGCCCCTTTCTGTCAGCTCGGTTGACGCAGTGACTTGAAGGAAGCTCTCAATTCATCGACCAGGGCCGCCGGCTGCTCCCAGGCCGCAAAGTGTCCGCCCTTGGCGAGGCGATTATAATGGATAAGCTTGGGAAACGCCTTCTCTGCCCACGACTTCGGCGCCTGATAAAGTTCGTCCGGGAAGGCACTGACGGCCACCGGAATCTGAATGCCCTTCGGCTGGAAGAAGGCGAGCTTGTTCTCCCAGTAGAGACGCGCCGACGACACGGCGGTATTGGTCAGCCAGTAGAGCGTGATGTTGTCGAGCACGTCATCACGGCTCAGGCCCTCCGACTGGCCATCGAAGACGCGGGCGATCAGTTCGTAGCTGCGGGCGTCATGGTCCAGCATCCAGCTGGCAAGCCCGATCGGCGAATCCTCGATGCCATAGAGCGTCTGCGGACGCTTGCTCATCTCCTGCGCATAGGACAAACCGTTCTTGTAGAAGAAATCGAGCTGGTCATAGGCACGGCGCTCGTCGGCGGAGAGGTTCGACGCCGCTGGGCCACCCGCGTCGAGGCTCTTCTGGATCTCGGCGGGAACGGTCGCCGGCATATTCGTGTGGATGCCCAGCAACCCGGCCGGCCGCTGCAGCGCCATCTGCTCCGTGACCGCATCCCCCCAGTCGCCGCCCTGTGCGACGTAGTGGGTATAACCAAGCCTCTGCATCAGCACCGCCCAGGCCCGCGCAATCCGCACCGGATCCCAGCCGCGCTCGGTGGGCTTGCCGGAGAAGCCGTAGCCGGGCAGCGAGGGAATGACGATGTCGAAGGCATCGGCTTCGCTGCCGCCATGCGCCGTCGGGTTCGTCAGAGGATCGATGATCTTCAGCTGCTCGATGATCGAGCCCGGCCAGCCGTGGGTGACGATGAGAGGCATCGCGTTCTTGTGCTTCGACCGCACGTGAATGAAATGGACGTCGACGCCGTCGATATTGGTCACGAACTGCGGCAGGTCGTTGAGCTTCTTCTCCACCTTCCGCCAATCGTACTTGGTCGCCCAATAGTCGGCGAGCTTCTGCATGGTGGCGAGCTGCACGCCCTGGGTGCCGTCGTTCACCAGTTCCCGGTCCGGCCACTTGGTGGCCGCGATGCGCTGCTTGAGGTCGGCAAGCGCCGCATCGCTGGCATGGAACTGGAATGGCCGAATGGATTCGTCGGCCGCGGGCTTTGCGGCGGCAACGACCTGAGCACCGCCCGCCGAGGAGGCACCTGCGGCGTGGGCGGCGAGCGGAGGAAGCAGGATCGCGATCGCTCCGGACAGCGCGAAGGCGGCCAAGCGACTGCTCTTGGCAGTTGGCAAATAGCGTCTGGACATCATCATTCTCCTGGTTCGAGTTGGGGCGATGCCAGAGGCATCGCCGAGCAATTCCGGGATGGGAGGAGCCCGGAGGCAGATCGGGGCTATCCCCCGATGTTGTAGCGAGCTGCGGGTGCGCTCCTTGAAAGGTTCGGCATGAGTTTTTGCCGAGCCGCCTCATAGGCCGCCCAATCAGCGGCCTCCGGCAGCGCCGGGATGGTGATCACTTCGCCCTGATCGAGACCGGCAAGCGCGGCATCAACCATGTCTTCGGCCCGCATGACGATCTCGCTTGGAACATGTTCGAGCGGCGTGCCGGCAATGCCCCAGAAGTCGGTCGCAGTCGCACCCGGCAGCACGGCCTGGATGCGGATGTTCTTGTCGGCAAGTTCCTTCTGCAGCGACAGGGTGAACGCCAAAACGAAGGCCTTCGTGCCACCGTAGACGCCGTTCAGGAGTTCGGGCGCAACGCCGACGATCGAAGCGATGTTGATGATCGTGCCGGCGCCGCGCGCGGCAAATCCGGGCGCGGCCGCATAGGTCAGCCGCGTCAGCGCGCTGACGTTGAGCGTGATCATCTCCTCCATCTTGTCGACATCGGATGAGAGCAGCGGTGCGGTGGCACCAACACCCGCATTGTTGATCAGCACCGTGATGCTCGCGTCGTCCCGGAGGATCTTCTCGACCCGCCTGACATCGTCCTTGTTCCCGAGGTCCGCAGCGACGACCTCGATGGCGCGCCCGGTCTCGTCCGCCAGCCGGCTGGCGAGCCCATTCAAGCGCTCACGGTTGCGGGCAACGAGGATCAGGTCGAAGCCGCGGCGCGCCAGACGATCGGCATAGATCGCGCCGATACCGGAGGACGCGCCGGTGATAAGTGCCGTACCTTTGTAATTCCTGCTCATTTCAAGCTCCTTTGCCTTGGTTGGAGCCTCGATGGTAAGACGAAACGTCAGTGGCTCAAATGTCGTAATTCCGACGTTTTAGGCCAAACCCACCTTCACCGACTGCAACGCCGTGTAGGAGGGATGCGAACCAAACTTCGCCGTGACCATGCCTGGGCGGTGTATCGGAGATGTGTTCTGGAGCGGCGTCTGTGTACCTCAATGTTTGATCGGCCGAGCACGACGGCAGAGCGATACGAAATGCTCTGGGGTTCAAAGCGAACGGGGCCGTGGAGATCAGCAAAAGAAGACGGGGCCGACGCAGCGTCGACCCGCTCCAGAACCTTTCATCCGCCCATCGGCTTCGCTGCGAAAATCCACCTTGAGTGGCTTCAAAGGTTCGCGCCGCCAGCTTTCGCGGTGCGGTGATCAATCGAAGAACGGGTTGGCAAGCTCCTCGTGCGGAGCCTCCGGCAGCAATCCTCCGTCCTCAATCGCGGCCGGCTGCGGCCGCGCCGCGGCCGTTGCGGACGCCGGAATGGCGACGAGCGCCGCAAGAAGCGAGGGCTCTCCCGGGTCGCTGTCCCAGGCGCATGGCGCCGCCGCGAGGACGACTATGGCGAAGGCTGTTGCGAAAATGCGCATGATGTCTCCTTCCGTTGATCATGGCGGCAGCGACGCGTCCCGTCACCACGGGCCCAAGCCTTGCTCACCGCCAGAGTGTCCTTTGGGCGTATCGCGGATGTGTGCGGGCGGCCGCAAAACTGTATCCTTGTGTAGAAGGCCGACTTGGCCCGACCCCTTGCAAGATCCGTTCGAAACGTCACGGGTCTGGTCGTGCTCGCGATCCACACAAGCCCACGATCGGCTACGACGCGCTGTCTGCGACAAGCACCGGCTTCTCGCGATAGAGGCTCGGGAACAGGCGGTGCAGCGCTTCTATCTTCGGTTGCTCGTAGAGGACCACATAGGGCTGGCCTGGATTGTTGTAGACGTAGTCCTGGTGATAGGCCTCCGCTTGATAGAAAGCCTTGCCGGGTTCGATGGTCGTCACAAACGGCCGGGCAAAGACGTCCGCCGCGTTCAGCTGCGCGATGTAGTCGGAAGCGACCTTCGCCTGCCCTTCATTGCGCGGGAAGATCGTCGATCGATACTGCGGGCCGCTGTCCGGCCCCTGTCCGCCAAGCTGCGTCGGATCATGCGCAACCGAGAAATAGATCTCGAGAAGCTGCCCATAACTGATCCTATTGGGATCGAAGGTAATCTCCACCGCTTCGGCGTGGCCGGTGGTGCCGGTTTCCGTCTGTTCGTAGGTCGCCGTCTCCGCGCTGCCGCCGGCATAGCCGGATCTGACGCCCATGACGCCGGCCACATGCTGAAACACGGCTTGCACACCCCAGAAGCAGCCGCCTGCGAGCACTGCCGTCTGCCTTGTCTCCGTTGAAGCGACGTCATGGAGCGCCTTGGGAATGGGTTTGGCCTGCTGCGCCGCCGTTTGTTCGTCGAAGGCGAACGTCAGCCCGCCGCCAACCATTGCCAGCGCGACGAACAGACGTCGGGAAAGGGCGGGCAAGCGGCGCCCACGCTGGTGTTGTTTGTCGGTCATCTGTGAACTCTCATCCAAAAGTGAAAACGAAGGCTTCCGCGCCGGGTTCGAGAAAGCGGATCTCGAAGGTCCGTTCCCGCGCCGCGCCTGACTGGCGCACGAGCTGATAGAGGCGGGTCTCCGTGACGGTCCCCCTGCCGGACGCGTCGATATCCGAGCCACGGTCTGCTGCGGGTGCCACACCATCCACCGTCACCTGAAACGGGATCGGCTTACCGCCGGCGCCAGGCCCAAGCACCAGATGCAGATCGCGAGCGCGGAACCGGTAGGTGATACCGCCGCCCGCTTCGTTGACACGGGCCTGCTCGGCCTCGACTGTCCAGTTGCCGGTAAGGCCCCACTCGTTGAGACGCGGGCTATCGACCGTATAGCGCTTGGCGCTGTCTGCGGAGACGCCCTCCGGAGACACGAAATTCGCGGCCCGCTCATACCCGAGGTAAGTCTCGCCCGATCCGAGCCGGGAGAGGTCGGGCGAGGCTTCGGCGCCCTTTGCATCCGGTTTGACGAAGTTGTTTTCGGCCTTCCGCTTCCCCGCGGCCTCCGCCAGCAGATCCTGGATCACCCGCTCGGAACCTTCATAGTCGCCCTCGCCGAAATGCGTGTAGCGGATCTGCCCTTCGGCATCGATGAAGTAGTGGGCCGGCCAGTAGCTGTTGGAGAACGCGCGCCAGATGGCGAAGTCGTTGTCGATCGCCACCGGATAGGTGATCTTGAAGTCACGCACCGCCTTTTCGACGTTGCCGATCTGCTTTTCAAAGGCAAATTCCGGCGCGTGAACACCAATGACGACCAGACCCTGATCCCGGTACTTCTCGGCCCAGGCCCGCACATAGGGGATGGTCCGGATGCAGTTGATGCAGGAGTAGGTCCAGAAGTCGACAAGGACGACCTTGCCGCGAAGCTCGGCCGGGGTCAACGGCTTGGAATTCAGCCACTGAACGGCGCCGTCGAGCGACGGGAACGGACCTTCGACCGGGAGGTCGCTGCGATAGGCCGCCTGTCTCGTATCCTTAGCGGCAAGGGTCATGCGGGTGCTTGCGACGTCGGCAGGCGCCGCATTGGCGCGCAGGCGATCGAGGATCGACTGTTCGAAGCCCGAAGTGCTCGCATAGGAAAGCTGCGCCAGCAGGCCGGTGTCCAGCCCAAGGGCGATGGCCGCAACGCCGGCCAGCACCGCAACGCCGAGGCCCTGGCGGATGCGGTCGCCAATGCCGAGGAAGCGCTTCATCGCCGCGAACACTCTGGCGCCGGCAAGAACGGCAAGCGCCAGCGAGGTCGCGGCGCCTGCGGCGTAGGCGCCAAGCAAAAGCGTCGTCTGCACGTTCGCGCCGTTCAGCGCCGCGCCGGTCAACACCAGGCCGAGCACCGGTCCGGCGCAGGGTGCCCAAAGCAATCCGGTCGCAACACCGAGCAGGATGGCGCCGCCGACGCCGCCCTTCTCCCCGGTCGCAGCCTTTCTCGACAGCCGGTTTCCCAGCGCCACGAGTGGGCCAGTCACAAAAGCTGCGGCACGCGTCGAAAGCAGTGTTACGCCGAAGACCGCCAGTAGCGCGATCGCGGCGTAGCGGCCAAACGCGTTCGCCTGGACCGCCCAGTTGCCGCCGAGCGCGGCAAGCGAGGCGATGCCCGCAAAGGTCACGATCTTGGCGAGCAGCATCGGAAGTATGCTGGTGGAAAAGGGCTGGCCGGCGCGGGCAAACACGAATGGCAGGACCGGCAGGATACAGGGACTGACGATCGTCAGGACGCCTGCAAGATAGGCTACAACAAAGAGGAGCATCATCGTCTCTCCGCATTGGATCAATGCCCCGAGGCAGTGATCACTTGACATGTGCGGCAGAGGACCATCGCGACGTATCGCGGATGTTTCCGATCGATGGAGATTTGTATCTCAGTGCAACAGTTGCGGCGTATGCGGGGCGGCGGCACGTCGCGACACACGATCGCGGCCAGATGCTCGCTCGACCGGGTGAGCACAGATGGACCAAAGCAAAAGAGGCCAGGACGGTCCCGGGCTCGATTGTCAGATAGCGGTGCACGGCACCTTTTCACTGCGCTCGCCCGTGCGCCCCAATCTGATCGGCACGTCGACCGTCAAGCTTGAAGCTGTGGAAGGCTCAACGCTGCTTGTCCGCAGTCTCGATTGCCTCGACGGCACGACCCCGTTCAAGCCGATCGCGCCGCCGCAGCGCGGCGACTTCGAGGCCGGCGACAGCGGCCCACATAATTGCCAGAAGGCGTGATCGATCAAGATTTGGGTGGGCGCGACGGAAGACCCACGCGCCCTTCCTGAGAATTGTCAGTCAGTCCCGACCATGACGTCCGAAGCCTTGATGACCGCATAGGCCTCGCCGCCGACCTTTAGACCCAACTCGTCGACCGACTCGTTGGTGATTGCAGCAGTCACGATCGAGCCGCCGACGTCGATACGAACGTGGGCGGTGGTAGCGCCCTTGATCACTTCGAAGATCTTGCCCTTGAGGCGATTGCGTGCGCTGATTTTCATGCGGCTCTCCTTCGTGGTTACCTTGGACGTTCGCGGTCGCCGTTTCCATCCACCTGCCGCAGCGGGTGTAATCCGGATAAGGGTTGCGAATAGCGCTGACGCTCTCAGCTTCATTCCCGCAATATAGCCAGCTCAATCGCGCAACGTGATCCAAACCGGCGCGTGGTCGCTCGCGCCCTCCATGCCGCGAACCTCGCGGTCGATGCCGGCGCCAATGAGCTTGCGGGACAGCTTGCGGCTGAGCAGCATATGATCGAGCCGGAGCCCGGCATCGCGCTGCCACCGGTTCCGGCGATAGTCCCAGAATGTGAAGAGCTGTTCCTTCGGATGGGTCTTGCGCAGCGCATCCAGCCAGCCGTGGTCGAGGAGCGTACGGAACGCAGCACGGCTTTCCGGCTGCACCAGCGCGTTGTCGTCGTAGGAGGTTGTCGGGTAGATGTCGCGCGGCTCCGGCACGATGTTGTAGTCGCCGGCAAGCACAACAGGCAGATCGAGGGCGAAGAGCTCGGCGGCGTGTTCGGCCATTCGCTCATGCCAGGCGAGTTTGTAGGCGAACTTGGGGCCGGGCTGCGGGTTGCCGTTGGGGGCATAGAGGCAGGCGACCAGGACGCCGCTGACGGCAGCCTCGATGTAGCGAGCCTGGTTGTCCGAGGGATCACCGTCGAGCCCGACGCGAGTCAGGACCGGCGCGCTGTCGCGGGCGAGGATTGCCACGCCATTCCAGGCGGATTGTCCCTGCCAGACGGCGCCATAGCCGGCCGCCTCGACCGCCGTGCGTGGAAACTGGCGGTCGGTGGCTTTCAGTTCCTGCAGGCAGACAATGTCAGGCTTGGTTTCGCCAAGCCAGGCGATCAGGTTTTCGAGCCGCTTGTTGATGCCGTTGATGTTGAAGGTGGCGATCTTCATCCCGGCAAACAGATCAGCGCGTCAGTCGGGCGGCCCAGGCCGCCACCGCATCGGCCACGGTCCTCAAATGATCGGCGGTTGAAAAGCCGGAAAGGCTCTTGCGCGGCTTCAGGTCATGGTCGCCGTCCTCGAGCCATAGGACTTCGATCGCGTCGGAAAGCGTATAGCCCGGAACCTCCTCGCGCGTGCCGAACTCGTCACGGGTACCCTGGCAAATCAGGGTTGGCGTCTTCAGCCCAGCCAAATGTTTGGTGCGCAACTGCTCCGGCTTTGCCGGCGGGTGGAAGGGATAGCCGAGGCAGAGCAGCCCGGTGATCTTGCCGGTCGCATGGAGTTGGTCGGCGACCATGCTCGCAACTCGCCCACCCATCGACTTGCCGCCGATGATGAGCGGCCCCTTCGCATCAAGCGCTTCGATGGCGGCGACATATTCCGGATTGAGCGTCTCGGCGCGCGGCGGGGGCTTGCGCCCGTTCGACGTCCGCCGCGCCGCCATGTAGCCGAACTCGAAGCGGGCGACGCGGAAGCCGGCGGCAGCAAGCGCCTTGGCGGTCGCAGTCATTGACGCGGAATCCATCGGCGCGCCGGCGCCATGGGCAAGAAGGATGGTGACGGGCGCATCATCAGGTCCGTCGAAAAGGAATTTGTCGCCCATATCAGCCCGCTGTCCTTGGACGGCCTTGCAGATCGACATATTGCACGCCGCGTTCCGCCGTTCGCGCCCATTCGCTGTCGCTATCGAGTTCGAGATAGCGACTCCACCAGCGCCTGGCTTCACCGAGATCACCGGCATCGAATTCGAGCTTCGCCAGATTGAAGACAGCGTCGGCATAGTCGCCGTCGAGCTCGATTGCCTTCCTAAGGTGCCTGCGGGCAGTGTCGATCCGTCCCCGTTCACTCATCAGCCCGGCGAGGTTGAACCAAGCCTCGACGAAGGATGGATCGAGTTTGATGGCACGGGCGTAGTCATGCGCCGCATCCAGCTCCCGTCCTGCAGCCTTCAGGCAATTGGCACGATTGAAAGCCGCAACCGAATCCGTCCGGTCCATGGCGAGATAGCGCTGATAGAAGGTGGCGGCCTCCTCGTAGTCGCCATTCGCCTCCGCCTCCTCGGCCAGATCAAAGAGATCTTCCAGGGCGGCATCATCGGGCGTGCCGAGATCGAAGAGCAATTGCCCATTGAGCTCGCTCAGCCCCTCGGCACTCCGCGCGTAGATCGCATCGGGACCGCCACTATGCAGCGAAAGCGCCGTTAACGACGCGACCTGTCCCGAACGATGAACGGATCGGACGATGGCGCTCCAATTCGCACCGCTTCCAATCAGTTCCGCATACTTTCTGGCGAGGATGAGATCACGGAACGAAAAGGGCTCGCTGTCATGCTCGAAAGCATCGAACAGGGCCAGGAGATCGAAGGTCCGCGGAGAAAGCTTGGCCTGATCGATCAGAGACTGACGTGTGAGTGCGGACGCTACAGGCACCGACATCAGCCCGAGAAGCCGGAGGAAGCCGTTCTCGCTGACGAGCCATCGCCCCGCCGCATTTTCCGCATCGAAACGGGCTTCGATCTCCGCTTCGCTCGACTTCGCCAGCAGGTTCCGGCCGAACACCAGATACGTCGTCTGGCGCGTAACGCCGCGCCGCAAGTGGCCGAACTGTCGCTCCACTTCCCGCGCCACAAGTCGCCGCGGGAAGGCCGAGAGGCCCCCGACGATACCGAATGTCTGGCCTGCAACCGCCATCAGGCTTTCTTCTTCGCGGTCGGTTTTGCCGCCGTCCGCTTGGCCGCAGCCGGAGTTGCAGCCTTGGCCGTTTCCTTCGCCGCCGGCTCGGCCTTGGACTTGCTCTTTGCCGGTGGCTTCGACTGCGACAGGCTCGCCTTCAGGGCATCCATGAGATTGATGACGTTGCCACGTTCCGGCGCTGCCGCAATGATCGGCTTATGACCTTTAAGCTTCTCTCGGATCATCTTCATCAGCGCGATCTCGTAGCGGTCCTCGTAGTTCTTCGGATCGAAGACCGTCATCTTCTGCTGGATCAGCGCTTCGGCAAGCTGCAGCATTTCGGGGTCGGGATGGCCGACGGGGATATTGCCAAAATACTCAGCGGTTCCACGCACTTCGCTCGGGTTTCTCAGAGTACACACGAACATTCCGGTTTCGCGTGAACCGATCGTCACAACCCGCTCCCGGCTCGAAAGCACCAGACGCGCGATTGCGAGCTTGCCGCTTTTTTTCAACGCCTCACGCAGCACGACGAAGGTTTCCTCCGCCATCGCGCCGTCGGGCGCCAGGTAATAGGGCGCGTCCTGGTAGATCACATCGACGGAGCCTTCATCGACGAAGGCCTCGATGTTCATGGTGTGGTTGGATTCGATCCTGACGCTTTCGAGATCGGCGTCCTCGATGATGATGTATTTCTTGTCTTCGTATTCGTAACCCTTGACCAGATCGGAGCGCTCGACAAGGCCGAGCTCCGGGTCGACCGGCTTCATGTTGATCCGGTTGTGGGTGTCCTTGTGAAGCTGATTGAAGCTGATGCGTTCGCTCGAGCTGGTCGCCGGATAGAGCCTCACGGGGCAACTGACGAGACTGAGTTTGAGATAACCTTTCCAACTTGCCCTGGGCGCCATGATTGTCTCCTACGCGGCCAAACGCATTACGTCCTCGTTTCGGACAGAAGCGGCAAATCCTTGGCAAAGTCGTCGATATCCGCCCAGGGATCGCCGAATGTATCCAGAAGTCCAGGCAGCGAAGAATAATTCAAATCCTCCGGAGCGTCGATAGTCTCTAGATCCGCCCAGTTGAGCGGCGTCGAGGCGGGCAGATTTGTGCGTGCACGCAGCGAATAGGGTGCCGCCGCCGTATGGCTGCGGGCATTACGATGAAAGTCGATGAAGATCCGCTTGATGCGGTTCTCCTTGCCCATCGTGGTGGTGAAGGTCTGGGGCGCGGTTGCAGCCAGCCGCGTCGCGATCGCACTCGTCACCTGGTGCGTCTTCTTCCAGTCGAGTTTCGGCGTCACCGGCACGACCACATGGATGCCGCTGCCGCCGGATGTCTTGACGAAGGGAACGAGGCCGAGCGCCTCCAGCTCACCGCGGATATGGACGGCCGCCTCGACGACATCGCGCCAGGCGATGCCCTGGCCGGGATCGAGATCGAAGACGATGCGGTCAGGTTTTTCAAGCCGCTCGCGCTTCGTGCCCCAGCTATGAAGCTCGATCACGCCGAACTGAGCGAGCGCCAGATAGCCCTTCGTGCCTTCGATCGAGAGGAAGGAATTGGTTTCGCCCTCGGAGTTGGTCGAGTTGAAGCTGATGATCGAGGGTGGCATGCCGGTAAAGCGATGACGCTGGAAGAAGCAGTCTGCACGTTTTCCCGTCGGGCAACGGAAGAGAGACACCGGCCGACCGAGGATATGCGGCAGCATGAAGTCGCCGACGAGCGCATAGTAGACGGCAATGTCGAGCTTGGTCGGCCCGGATTTGCCGAACACTCGACGATCGGCGTTGGTGACGTGGATGCTTGCGAGATCGGCATCCGTGATCAGCCGCCTGCGCGTTGCCCGCGCCGGTGCGGAAAGCTCGACATCGCGAAGCCCCTTGAACACCGCATGGCGCAGCACATTGTCGGTCGTGCGGTTGGAATAATGGATACGGGCGCTCAGCACCGGCCGAACCCAGGTGATTTCCTTCGGCGCGCCTTCCAGCGCCGCCGCGTTGCCGCGCAACGCCTCCAGCCGGGTCAGCAACTGCTTGGCGGTCGCCGCATCGAACCCGGTTCCGACCTTGCCGCGATAGTGCAGCTCGCCCTCCTCCCACTCGCCGAGAGCGAGAGAAGCAAGGCCTTCGGCCGCCTCGGAAGTGGTGTATCCGGCGATCACGAAATCACCGAACTGGAGCGCCTTCGTCTTGGTCCAGGTCTGCGTGCGGCCGCTCCGGTAGGGTGCCGAGGCGCGCTTCGAAACGATCCCCTCCAGCCCCAGCTCCGAGGCTTGTTCGTAAAGCCCGTGTCCATCGCCTTCGACATGGTCGCTGAACTGGATGGCCGAACGGCTGGAAACCTGCCCCTCGAGCAGTTGCGCCAGTAGCGCCTTGCGCCTTTCCAACGGGACCTCGGTCAGGTTCCACCCTTCGAGATGGAGGATATCGAAAGCATAGAAGACGAGCTTGCTGTCGACGCCTGTCGAAAGCGCGTCCTGCAAGAGCGCGAAGCGGCTGATGCCCTTGTCATCGAGTACGACGATCTCGCCGTCGATGATCGCCTCGCGGCAGGGCAGTTTCCGGAAGGCATCCGGCAGATCGCCGTAGCGCTTCGTCCAGTCCAACCCGCTGCGGGTGATGAGCCTGACGTTGCCGCCCGAAATATCCGCCATCGTCCGATAGCCATCGAACTTGATTTCATGCAGCCAGACTTGGCGGTCTGGCGGACCGCCCGGCGGCTTCGGTGTTGGGCTGGCAAGCTGCGGCTCGATCCGGTGCGGCTTTAGGCCCTTCACCGCACCCGGCAGCGCGCCGGGTTTAAGAACGACCCGCTTTGCCGGCTTCTTCGGCGGCTCGACCAGTTCCTCGATCCGCCTGCCGCTTTTCACGCTTTCGGGACGCGACGTCAGGATGTCGACATCAGGGTCGGCTGCAAGGTCATGTTCCTTGAAAAGCAGCCAGTTACGTTGGTCTTCCTCACGCTGCTTCGGTTTCAGCCGCGTCAGCATCCAGCCGCCATTGAGCTTTTCGCCGGCCAGACGAAACTTGAACGCGCCGGTCCTCAGGCTCTTGTCGATATCGTCCATCGGCGCCCAGACGCCGGTATCCCAGACGATCATCGGCCCGCCGCCATACTCGCCTTCCGGAATGACGCCCTCGAAGTCGATATAGTCGAGCGGATGATCTTCGGTCTCGACCGCCAGACGCTTGTCGGCGGGATTGAGTGACGGCCCCCTGGGGACCGCCCAGCTTTTCAGCACATCACCGACCTGAAGCCTGAGATCATAGTGATCGGCCGTGGCGTGATGCTTGTGCACGACAAAACGATTGCCCTCCCCGCCGGTTCTCCCGGCAGGCTCCGGCGTCCTGGAAAAATCCCGCTTCGCGCGGTAGGCCGTGAGCTTCGACGTCGCCATATGGCAAAGCTAGGGCGTGTTCGCAGAGGTCGCAATATCCGCCAAAAACAGGGAACTGTGCGGCTATGCACACGCCTGCTTCGGAAAACATTTGCTTTCCCATCTGGCAACGACTAAAAATCGCCAAGGAATTTGGAAAGTCCACATGGTCGAAAAGCAGAAATCGGCGCGTTCCCGCGGCCGACCCCAGGTCCGATCCGACGACGAGACCCGCAAGGTGATCATCCTTGCCGCCGAAAGGCAATTCTGCGACCTCGGTTATGAGACCGCCAACATCAACGTTATCGCCCAGAATTCCGGCGTCTCCACCAAGACGCTCTATCGCCTCTTTCCCACCAAGGCCGATCTCTTCGAACGTGTCATCGCCCTCAGGATCTCTGAGTTCGCGCTCGAGGCCGACGAAGAGCATCTCGACGCCATGAGCGTGAAGACCGGTCTCGTGCAGTTGCTTGCCGCCTATGGGCACCTCGTGCTGGCGGCAGACACGATCGCCATCATACGTCTGGTGCTCGCCGAGGCGGAGCGCTTTCCGGAGATCGCTGCCACCTTCTGGGAGCAGGCAATCGAGCGGACAAACGCAACGCTGGAGCGCTGGCTCAGGGCGCAAACGACTCTCGGCCGCCTCGTGATCGAGGATCCGTATCTGGCGGCGGGCATGCTGCGCGGCATGATGGCGATGGAGCCGCAACGCGCCGTCATGATGGGCCGCATCGGCAGCATTGACGAAGCGACGATCATGGCGCGCGCTGAGAGCTGCGCGAAGGTCTTTCTGACCGGCACCCTGCCGAGATAAGTCCACGGCTAAACTTTCGCCTCGTCATCCGGACGTCATCAAACTGTAACATGCGACCGTATAACTCTCCGCGCGGGAGATCTCCCGCCGGGCGCATGAGGCGTCGCGACCAGCCCTTTGGCATGGCCTCCTCTCCTTGAAGCCCGGTGATTGTTATGCGTTTGTCCGCGAAGCTACCCCTCGCAGCGGCGGCTCTGGCTGCCTTCTCCATCGCTGCCACCAGTCTTGCCAGCCTGACCGTCAGCGGCGACCTGTCGTCGCGCGCGGCGATCGAGAAGCTGGAGGCGCTCGCCGATGCCCGCCGCAACGAGCTTCGCCACTATCTCACCACCGTGGAAAACGACCTGCGCAATCTGCAGGCGCAGAAATCCGTCGCCAAGGCGCTCAGCGATCTGAATGGCGCTGCCGCCAAGTTCGGCGACAAGGCCGAGAGCGAATTGCAGCGCCGTTACCTCACGCAAAACCCCAATCTCGATGACAAGCGCGCGCTCTACAGTACCGCTGGCATCGACGACTACGACGCGCTCCATGCGCACTATCACCCGTATTTCCGCCGCTTCGCGGAAGCCCACGGCTATCGCGACGTGCTGCTCGCCAATCTCAGCGGTGACGTTGTCTACTCCCTCAACAAGAAGGGCAACTTTGCCGTCAGCCTCAAAGACGGCTCCTGGAAGGACACGGGGCTTGGTCGCATCTTCCGCGAAACCGCCGAGGGAACAGACAAGAGCAAACTGGCCTTTGCCTCCTACGAGGCCTATGCACCGCTCGGCGGCAGCCCCGCGGCGTTCATCGCCATCCCGCTGGAATCGATCGACGGTAAGATCGGTACCTTGATCCTGGAGATGCCGGACGCGCGCATCGGAGAGATCGTCGGCAACCGCACGGGCCTTGGCGAGACTGGCGAAACGATCCTTCTCGACGGCAACGGATTTTTCCTCACTGACAGCGCCACCACACCCGACAACGATATCCTCAAGGCCCGGGTCTCGCCGGACCAGCCGGCGGAAGATGTCATCGTCAGCAGTAGGCTCGCCGATTTCCGCGGCGAGGAAGCGCAGATGGCTGCCACAAGCCTCGATGCTTTCGGCACTCGCTGGACCATGGCCGCGGTCATGACGTCACGGGAAGCCTTTGCCGCCGTCACCGCCTTGCGCAACTGGACGCTCGCGACGGCTCTGGCCGTCCTCGCGGCAGCGCTGGCAATTTCCATCTGGTATTCACGCCGGCTGACGCGCCCGATCACCGGCCTCGTTCAGGACATGAGCCAACTCGCCGACGGCGACACGACGATCGGCGGCGTCGGCCGGAACCGCAAGGACGAGATCGGTGACATGGCCCGTTCCGTCCTAGTCTTCCGCGACGCGCTTCTCGATCGCGCCCGCCTTGAAACCGAGGCGGCGGAAACGCGGACCATGATCGAAGAGGAACGACAAGTCCGAGAGATGACCCAGTCCGAGGTGGCGCGCCAGATCAACGAGGCCGTAGAGATGCTGGCGTCGGGGCTCGAACGGTTGTCGCATGGCGACCTGACTGCACGCATCGACCGGCCCTTCGGCGCCGGTTTCGACCGTCTGCGCTCGGACTTCAACCTGTCGCTGGAGAGCCTTGCCGTCACGCTTGGCGACGTGAAGGCGAGAAGCGCTGAGATCGACGGCGAGACCGGCGAGATGCGCGACGCCATCGGCCAGCTCGCCAAGCGCACCGAACATCAGGCGGCGACATTGGAAGAAGCAACCGCGGCCTTGAGCGCAATTACCGCCACCATCGGGCGCACTGCCGAACACGCTACATCGGCGACGACGATCGCGGCTGCCGCCAAGGCGAGCTCCGACCGCTCGGGCCAGGTGGTCATGAACGCTGTCGGCGCCATGGCTCAGATCGAAAAGGGATCGGTCGCCATTTCCCAGATCATCGGAACCATCAACGACATCGCGTTCCAGACCAACCTGCTGGCCCTGAATGCGGGGGTCGAGGCGGCCCGTGCCGGCGAAGCGGGCAAGGGCTTTGCGGTCGTCGCGCATGAAGTGCGGGAGCTGGCACAGAAATCCGCCCTCGCCGCCCGGGAAATCAAGGCGATCATCACCACCTCGGCAGAGGAAGTGACGAAGGGCGTTTCGCTGGTTCGGGCGGCAGGCGATGCGCTCGACGAGATCTCCGGCCAGATCCATGCCATCAACGAGCAGACACAGCAGATTGCCGGCGACGCGCGCGACCAGGCGAACGACCTGCAGCACATCAACCAGACCATGCTGTCGCTGGACGCCGTGACGCAGCAGAACAATGCGATGGTTGAAGACAGCACCGCCATGACTCTTCGGCTCTCAAGCCAGGCATCCGGCCTCTTCGATCTCGTCGAGCGCTTCCGTACGGCATCCGGCGCGCACAACCGGACGGAGACAGACGCGCGCCTCCGACTGATCGCTTGACACCTGTACAGGCCCGCGCGCTGTCGCGGTCCCGTATCGGAAGGCGAGATCAGCTCGCCTTGGCAAGCGCCACGGCGTCGGCGCCAGCCGGGAAATGGAGCTGGCCGGACAGATCGTTCGCCGCCTGCCAAACGGCCTCCGCCACATCGGTCTCGGTCGTGACCAAGGGTGGGGCGGCAAACTGCGCGAAGATGGGTGCGGCAAAATCCGCATAGGCCGCCGGGATCAGGTCCTCGACGCGCATAGTGGTGTTGCGGGCGAAGCGGGTGGTCGGCGCGTAGCCGGGCTCGACCAGCTTAACCCTGACGTTGAAAGCTTCCAGTTCGTGAGCGAGCGAGCCGGTGAAGCCCTGGATCGCCGACTTGCTGGCGGTATAGGCTGCGGCGAGCGGCATGGAAGCAAGCGTCACAGTGGACGTAACGTTGACCACGACGCCCGACCGGCGGGCACGGAACTGCGGTATCACCGCCTGGGTCATGGCCATCACACCGAAGGTATTGGTGTCGAAAACCTTGCGGATATGGGACATCGGAGTCGCCTCGAAGGCGCCAACCACGCCGATACCGGCGTTGTTAACAAGCACATCGATCGGGCCGGCTTCCTCAATCGCAGCCGCGATGCTGTCGCGATCGGTGACATCAAGAGCCAAGACACGCAACCGGTCGGAGTTCGGCAGAATGTCTCGCTGCGGTCGGCGCATCGTGGCGATCACGTTCCAGCCCTCGGCATGAAAGCGCCGCGCCGTCTCCAGCCCGTAACCGGAAGAGCAGCCGGTAATCAGTACGGTATTCATCGCGATTTCCTGTCAGTTGTTTCGATGGAAAAGAGATATCGCCTCCGCTCTGGACGCTCTACGGCTTGAAGTCCTGATTTCATTTGCTATCGTCCTGACATGGTCGATCCACTCTCGCAACTCATTCAGCTTCTTCGTCCGCGCACGGTCTTCACCAAGGGTATCAGCGGCGCCGGCCGCTGGGCCGTGCGCTATGCCGATTTCGGGCAGCCGAGCTTCTGCACCGTCATCGAGGGGGCTTGCCGGCTGGCTGTCGATGGCGAGGTACCGGTCACATTGGAGGCCGGAGATTTCGTGCTGCTGCCGGCAACACCGGGTTTCACCCTTTCGGGGTTCGATCCGGTTCAGCCGACCTTCATCGACCCCAAGGGGATGCCGGCGCCGACCGGCGAGGTTCGCCACGGCAGGCAACACGGCGAACCGGACGTGCGCCTGCTCGGCGGCTATTTCGTCCTCGATTCGCCCGATGCCGGACTGCTTGTTTCGCTGCTGCCGACATTGATGCATCTGCGCGGGATCGACCGACTTTCGACACTCGTGTGTCTGGTGGGCGAAGAGGCGCGTGACGAAAGGCCAGGCCGGGACCTGGTGCTGGCACGGCTTGTGGAAGTCATGCTGATCGAGGCCCTTCGGTCTATTCAAGGCGAAAGCGCAACGCCCGGCCTGTTGCGCGGCCTGGGTGACCCGCGGCTGGCGGCGGCCATTCGGCAGATCCACGCCGATCCGGCCCATGCCTGGACGGTCGCGGAACTCGCGAGCGAGGCGGCACTCTCCCGCTCCGTGTTCTTCGAGCGCTTCACCCGCGCTGTTGGCGTGCCGCCGATGGAATATCTGCTCGTCTGGCGCATGGCGCTCGCCAAGGATCTGCTGCGGCAACGCGACGTCGATCTCGCCTCCGTCGCCGAACGTGTAGGCTACAGTTCAGCCAGTACCTTCAGCACAGCCTTCAGCCGCCATGTTGGACAGCCGCCAAGCCGTTATGCACGCATGGCTGTTGCTTAGCGGCGGCCATGCCTCGCCCTTCGTAAGAAATCGCTCAAATGCCAAGGCGGCCACATTTACACCCCGCTCGGTCGCCTATAGAGGGCCTACCACCAACAGCGAACCGTAATTCATGCTCCGACGCCTATATGACTGGACGATGTCGCTCGCGACACGAGAAACCGCCATTGTCTGGCTTGGCATCATCGCCTTTGTCGAAAGCTCGATCTTTCCGGTCCCCGCGGATCTGCTCCTTATCCCGATGGCGCTGGCGCGCCCGGAGCGGGCGTGGCGCTACGCGCTTGTGGCCACCATCGCGTCGGTGCTCGGGGGTGTCGCCGGCTGGTATCTCGGCCATTATGCCTTCGATACGCTGGCAAGGCCGCTGCTGGAGTTCTACGGCAAGCTCGACACGTTCGAGCATCTGAAGGCGTCGGTCGACTCTGAAATGCTGGCGTTGCTGCTCGTGACCTCAGGCCTGGCCCATCTGCCGCCGATCAAGGTCGTGACCATCCTTTCGGGCGCGGCCAACATCAACCTCGGCTTTTTCATCATGTCGGCGATCGTTGCACGTGGCGCGCGCTTCTTTGTGCTCGCCTGGCTGCTGCGCCGCTTCGGCGAGGAGATCCGTGATTTTCTCGAGCGGCGGCTGAGCGCGTTGGCCGGTGGGGCGGCGGCGATCCTGATTTGCCTCTTCGCCGCCCACCGCCTTTTCTACTGATCTTAGTCTGAACCGTCTCTTTTGGCGGCTACGCCCTTCCCGGACGGGCCATGGGCAAGGATAGCGGCGCTAGCGTCCGCATCCCGCGGCCCTTCGGGTCGTTTTCAGGTGCCTTCCGGCAAGCGTAGTCCTGCGCCTCCTGCAGCTTCGCAAGCGCTCCATCGTAGTCGATCAGGGTTGGCCGTCCGCCGCTGACGACGCAGGTTCCGTCAACATAGACCCGCTCTATCGCCCGCTCGGCTGCACAATGAAGGAGATTGCGCAGCGGATCGTAGACTGGCTGCATCGCGTGGTGGCGAAGATCGACCACGAGGAAATCCGCTTTGGAACCGACGGCGATGCGGCCGATGTCATCACGGCCGAGCGCCCTGGCGCCGGCGATGGTCGCAGCCTCCAGGATATCACCGGTCGCGACATCGAAGACGGACTTGCCGGACAGTCGTGCACAGATCATCGCCTGGCGCATTTCTTCCAGCATATTGAAGGGATAGCTGTCCGTTCCGAGCGCAACGTTAACGCCTGCCCGACGGTAGCGGCCGACCGATTCCAGCGCCATGCCGCTGCGCGAGAAGGTGACCGGGCAATGGGCGACGGTCGTCTGGCGATCGGCAAGAAGACGCAAATCGACCTCCGTGCGCTGGCGCGTCCACGAATGGCTGTCGACAAAGATGCAATGGCCGAGGATCAGATCCTTTCCGAGCAAGCCCAGGCTTTCGAGATATTGCACGGCCGTCAGTCCGTGTCGGCGCAGGAGTTCCTCGTGCTCGGCCATGGTCTGGGCGGCGTGGATGGTGACCGGAACGCCGCGCTTGCGCGCTGCCGCCACCGCATCCTGCAGCAGTTCCGGCGAGCAGGTCTCGATCTGCGATGGTGCGACGACGCCGCCAAGCCGACCGGAGGGGTGTGCTGTCGCCGCATCGACGACCTCCAGAGCCCGAGCGAAAGCGTCGCGCCCACGCGCCTTGTCCCAGCGGAAATCGAGACGGTGGCTGTCTTCGACATGCCACTGCGCCTCGCGGAAGCCCGGCGCGACGAAAGCGCGTGCACCGCTTCGCGCGAGCGTCGGCAGCCAGCTTTCATGCGGGCCGGCGATATCGAGCAGCGTGGTGACGCCGCTGCGCATCAGGTCACCGACCATGACGGTCAGCGACGCCTCGATCGCGTCTTCGTCGATCTCCAGAAGGTTGGAGTATTCGTAGAGCGCATTGCCCCAAAGGGCTGCCGTGCCCGTGTCCTCGAAGATGCCCTTGGAGATCGGCTCTTCGCCGGAGTGGCAATGGACATTGACGAAGCCCGGCATGATCATCCGGTCGCGGCCGGAACTCTCACTGTCGAACGGACCTTCGTAGTGACCGCCGACATGGACGAAGCCCTTGTCGTCATAGGCGATGTCGGCGTTGTGCAGATAGACATGGCCATTGCGCTCGCTGTCGAAGGCGACGAGCGTATGCACATTGCGGATGACGTGGATCTCTTTAGTCATGCGATGTCCTGAAATATTGTTCGAGGAAACGGCTGTAAGCTCCCATGAGAGCACTGAAAATGAAATAGACGACGGCCGCGAAGACGTAGCCTTCTAGCACCGCGATGCCCTGCCATTCCGGATCGCGCATGGCGGTACGCACGGTGTCGAGGAAGTCGAGCAAGCCGACGATGGTCACCAGTGTCGTATCCTGGAAGAACCCGATGAAGAGGCTGACGAGCGGCGGGATGACCTTCTTCAACGCCTGCGGCAGCACGATCTTGCGCATGATCTGCCAGTAGTGCAGACCGAGCGAGTGTCCGGCCTCCACCTGCCCGTTGGGCACCGCCTGCAAGCCGCCACGGACGATCTCGGCGATATAGGCGGCGGCAAAGAGGATGATCGCCACCTGTGCGCGGATGAGCTTATCGATGGTGATGCCGTCGGGCATGAACAGCGGCAGCATGACCGTTGCCATGAACAGGATGCTGATCAGCGGCACGCCGCGCACGATCTCGATGAAGCTCACTCCCAGGATGCGGATGGCTGGAAGGCTGGAGGCGCGGGCGAGTGCAAGCGCGATCCCAAGCGGCAACGCGCAGGCAAGCCCGATGAAGGAAAGCATGAAGGAGAGCGGCAGCCCGCCCCATTGCGTCGTCGGCACGACCGTCAGGCCAAAGAACCCGCCCGCCATCAGCACATAGAGCACCGGCAGGATGACTGCGATCCAGGCGATCAACAGCGCCCGTCCCCAGACCTTCGGGACCATCGAGACGACACAGGCGCCGAGAAACAAGAGCATCGCCGTCAGCGGCCGCCATTGCTCCTCGAACGGATAGAAGCCGAAGAAGATGTAGCGCATCTTCGTCGACAGGAACGGCCAACAGGCGCCATTCGTCACCTTGCATTCCGCCGGCGTGCCGACAAAGGTGGCGTCGACGAACAGCCAGCCGATCACCAGTTTCGCAACCGCGAAGATCGTTCCGAGGCAAAGGATGGTGATCAGTGCGTTGCCCGGCGTTCCGAAATAGGCGCTGAGCCAGCGCCCTTTCGGTGCCGGTGGCGCTTCGCGGTGGGACGTAAGCGATGCGTCGCCGATGAGGGTATCGATCTGTGTCATTGCTCAGCGCTCCCTCAGCGCGACCTTGGCATTGTACCAGTTCATCACCAGCGAGATGAGGATCGACAGCCCGAGATAGACGCCCATGAAAATGGCAATGGATTCAATCGCCTGCCCGGTCTGGTTCATGATCGTGTTCGAAACCATCACCAGATCCGGATAGCCGATGGCGATCGCGAGCGAGCTGTTCTTGAAGACGGTCAGATAGGTGTTGGTTAGAGGCGGGATGATGATCCTCAGCGCCTGCGGCAGGATCACCAGCTTCAAGGTGCGCGCGCGTGATAGGCCGAGGGCCGTCGCGGCCTCCCACTGTCCTTTGCTGACCGCCTGGATGCCGGCCCGGACGATCTCCGCAACGTTGGCCGACACGCTAAGCGTCAGCCCGAGGAGAAGCGCCACGAATTCCGGGCGCAGGTGATAGCCGCCGCTCAAGCGGAACCGGCCGAGTTCTGGTACGTCCCAAGTGACGGAAATGTTGGCGAGCAGCAATGCTGCCACGAGCGGCAGAAGAAGCGCAATCGTCGCGATCAAGGCAATCGGTCTGTCCTTGCCGGTGACGACGCGCCTGCGGCCGAGAATCCGTGCAACGGAAGCGGCCGCAGCGATGCCGACAACGAGAGCCGTGACCATTGCCGAAAATCCGCTCTCCCAGTGCAGGGCGGGCATGACCAGGCCGCTGTTCGACAGGAACACACCCGGAAGCATCTGGATCGCCTGCTTGACCGGCGGAAAGGTGGAGATGATCAGCGAGTACCAGAGCAGCAGGTAGAGCAGCAGCGGCACGTTGCGGAGGGCCTCCACATAGGCAAGCATCAGTCGCGACAGCACGGGATTGTGCGACAGCCGCCCGATGCCGACCAGCAGACCGAGAATGGTGCCCAGCAGTGCGGCGAGCAGCGAGACTTTCACCGTATTGGCAATGCCGACGAGGATCGCACGGCCGATTGTATCGGTCGGCTCGTAGGTGATCGCGGTTTCCGTGATGACGAAACCGGCCTGGCGCGCCAGGAAGCCGAAACCGGTCGCGATATCCTGCTTGGCAAGATTGGCGCTTGCGGTGCTGAACATCACCCAGGCGATGAGCAGCACGACACCGACGGCGATCACTTGATAGAGATAGGCGCGAATGCGCGCATCATAAAACAGGGGCATCGGCACCCGTCCCTTAGGCAGGACCTACAGCGCCGCCGGTCTTACCGGGGCGCAGAGGTCGCTTTGGCACTTTGAATTTCTGCAGCAGAAAGCTAGGCCCGCGCTTGAGCGTGGGCCTATCAATCCTCAACGGAACGGCGGTGCGTAGAGCAGGCCACCTTCGCTCCAGCGCGTATTCGGACCTCGGGTCAGGCCGAGAGCGGTCTTGGTGCCGAGGTTGCGCTCGAACACTTCACCATAGTTTCCCACACCCTTGATGATGTTGTAGCCCCACTTGTTGTCGAGGTTCAGCATCTTGCCGAGTTCTTCATTGACGCCGAGCATGCGCTGGATCTCCGGATCCTCGCTCTTGGCCATCTCGTCGACATTGGCCTGCGTGATGCCGCGCTCCTCGGCCGCCATCAGCATCCAGGCGGACCAGGATACAATGTCACGCCAGTTGGAGTCGTTCTGGCGAACAGCAGGCGCCAGCGGCTCCTTGGAGATGGTTTCCGGCAGAACGACGTAATCATCCGGGTTGTTGGCAACGGCGCGGATCGAAGCGAGGTCCGAACGGTCGGACGAGATCGCTTCGCAACGGCCTGAGAAGAAGGCGTTGCGGTTTTCGTCCGGGTTTTCGAAGACGACCAGTTCGAACTTGCCGCCGATCGAGCGGAAGAAGTCGCTGAGGTTCTGCGCGGTCGTGGTGCCCGGCAGCGTGCAGATCGCGGCATCCGTCAGTTCCTTGGCGCTGTTGACGCCGAGCGATTTCGGCACCATCAGCCCCTGGCCGTCGTAGAAGACTGTCGGCCCGAAATCGAGGCCAAGCGAGACTTCGCGCGAGAAGGTAAGAGTCGTCTGGCGCGACAGCATGTCGATCTCGCCGGACTGGAGCGCCTGGAAGCGCGTATTGATGTTCGTCAGGACGAAATCGACCTTTTCCGGATCGCCGAAAACGGCGGCGGCCACGGCACGGCAGACGTCGACGTCGAAGCCCCCCATGTGACCCTTGGCATCCGCGGTGGCAAAGCCCGGCGTGCTCATCGAGACGCCACAGATCAGCTTGCCGCGCGCCTTGACCGTTTCAAGCGTCGTCGCCGCGTTCGCAGACGTCGCGGCCACAAGCCCGACGGCGATGCCCGCAACGGTCGCGCAAAGCTGTAGGATTCTGTTTTTCATGAATTCCCTCCCTTTGGTTTCCTTGTCCTGACCGGTCCTGGTCGTGCGGTCCTCATCGCACGCCTCCTCCCGAACCGATCGGCACCAACCCGTAATTGTCAGCGCCATCAATTGCATACGATAGACGGATACAAACATCAACATAATTGTATACAATATTGACGACGAAATATTCGGGCGTTATCGAAGTGCAGGACATGTTTGGCCGATCCTCGATCGGCCCGTCGGGGGAGGCAACCTTGTCTGAGAAATCGAGCCGCAGCGACGTCGTCTACAGGCTCCTGCGCCAGGCCATCCTGGAGCAGGCATTAAGGCCGGGAACGAAGCTTGCCGAAGACACGATCGCCGATCATTTCAAGGTCAGCCGTACCAGCGTTCGCGCGGCCCTGGTCCGGCTGAACGCCGAGGGCATCGTCGATCTCAGAGCCAACAAGGGCGCCTGCGTGGCGGAGCCGACGCTGGAAGAAGCCCGCGATATCTTCGCGCTAAGGCGCATGCTGGAAGCCGAAGTGATCCGCCGGCTGGTGGCCGATCTCGACAGCGCCGACGTCAAGCGGCTGGAGCAGCACGTGAAGCAGGAAGAAGCAGCCCTTTCCGATCACGGCCCGCTTTCGATCCGCCTCGCAGGCGAATTCCACATCCTGCTCGCCGAACTCACGGGCTCGCAGGCCCTGGCGCGCTTTGTCCGCGAGATCGTCTCGCGCTGCTCGCTGATCCTAGCGCGTTTCGCCCGGCTGCATTCTCCGGAATGCGCAGTCGACGAACATGTGCAGATCATCCGCGCGCTGCAGTCGCGCGACACCGCCACGGCAGAGCGGATCATGCTAGAGCATCTCCACGCCGTCGAGCTGCGCGCCGAACTCGATATCGACAAGACCGAGCCGGATATCTCCGCCGTTCTGCAACGTTACGCCCGCAAGGGCTGACGCTGCCTGTCGCCGTCGGGTCGTGCCGGCGGTCGAGGATACGACGTTCTCCAGTCGATCTGCGGCACCAACTGTCGCGCGGCAAGAATCCAGACGCGATATCTGCCTCCAATATCCTGCAACGATACCGGTGCGCCGGGCGGGTCTTACAAGGGAGGGAGTGAGCCATGCCAAGAGAACTGGAATTCATGAGCCAACAGGTGGCCGCAGGGCGGCTGTCGCGACGGGAGTTTCTCGGGCGCGCCGCAGCGCTCGGCGTTACGGTCGCGTCGGCGAACCTGCTGCTCGGCCAGGCAGCTCGAGCGGCCGGGCCTGTCAAAGGGGGAACACTGAAGGCCGGCCTCGTCGGCGGGGAGTCGACGAACAGCCTCGACCCCGCGACATGGGCAAGCCAGGTCCCCTACACACTTGGGCGCTGCTGGGGAGAACAGTTGCTCGAGGTATCTCCGGCCGGCGAGATCGAATATCGGCTCGCCGAATCCTATGAGGCAACACCCGACGCCAAGACCTGGCGCTTCAAGATCCGCAAGGACGTCACCTTTCACAACGGCAAGGAACTGACCCCGGCGGACGTGGTGGCGACACTCGAGCGTCACGGCGATGCCGATTCCAAATCGGCGGCCCTGCCCTTCGTCCAGGAATTCGAGACAATCAAGGCAGATGGCGACAGCGTCGTCATCACGCTTCGCCAACCGAACGCCGACCTGCCCTATGTTGTCAGCGATTACCACCTGATGATCCAGCCGAACGGTGGCAAGGTTGATCCGACGGCGGGCATCGGCACCGGGCCTTACAAGGTGGTCTCCAATGAGCCGGGCGTCAAACACATCGCCGAACGCCACGAAGGCTATTGGGGCTCCGCCGAACGCGGCCATGCCGAGCAGATCGAAATCGCCGTCATCAACGATTCGACGGCACGCACCGCCGCGCTACAGAGCGGCCAGATCCACATGATCAACCGTATCGAGCCCAAGGTCGTGGCCCTGATCCAGCGCTTGCCCGGGGTCGTCATCCGCAACGTGCCGGGCAAGGGTCACTATGTCTTCATCGCCCACTGCAACACGACGCCCTTCGACAACAACGACCTGCGCCTGGCGCTGAAATACGCCGTCGACCGCGAAGAGATGGTCGCCAAGGTGCTCGCCGGCTACGGCACCGTCGGTAACGACACGCCGATGATCAAGGGCTACCCGCTCTTCGACAACGACATCGAACAGCGGGCATTCGATCCGGACAAGGCGAAGTTCCACTACAAGAAGTCCGGCCACAGCGGCTCGGTTCTGCTGAGAACTTCGGACGTCGCCTTCCCAGGCGCCGTCGACGCGGCGCAGCTTTTCCAGATGAGTGCCGCCAAATGCGGGATCACCATCGACCTGAAGCGCGAACCGGGCGACGGCTACTGGTCGGATGTCTGGAACAAGCAGCCCTTCAGCATGTCCTACTGGACCGGGCGGCCGACGCAGGACCAGGTCTATTCCATCGCCTACCTATCGAAGGCAGAGTGGAACGACACGCGCTTCTTCCGCGAGGATTTCGACAAGCTGATCTTCACTGCGCGCGGCGAACTCGACACAGCCAAGCGCAAGGCGCTCTATCGCCAGTCGGCGATGATTTTGCGTGACGAGGGCGGGGTCATCGTGCCGATGTTCAACAACTACATCGACGCAACGAGCGACAAGGTCGGCGGCTGGGTCGACGATCCGAACGGCGAACTGATGGGCGGCCACGCGCTGACGAAATGCTGGCTCAACGCCTGAATCAAATGGGAAGCCGAAGGCCGTCGCCGACCTTCGGCTTCCTTGACGCATTTAGAGAGTTTGACGCAGCGACAGCGTGCCGTCGCTTGCGAGTTCCACCTCGATCTCGTGGTAGCGATCAAGCGTCAGGTGCGGAGTACCTTCCACGGCCGCGTGTGCGCCGGTAACGACGACGACGTCGGCGCCGGCCGCGAGACCGGCAAGAATTCCCGCAGGTGCGTCTTCGAAGACCAGGCAATCCTCCGGACGCACACCCAGGCGCTCGGCAGCCATCCGGTAGCCCTGCGGATCGGGTTTGCCGACGGAAACATCTTCGCCCGTAATCATCAACTGCGGCGTCGGGATGCCGGCAGCAGCAAGGCGGCGCACTGCCAAGTCCAGCGGCGCGGACGTGACGATCGCCCATTTTTCCGGCGGTAGTGAATTCAGGAAGGCGACGGCACCGGGAATTTCGACGATGCCCTCGACGTCGGCGATCTCTGCGAGCGCCAGATCAAAGGCTTCCTTTTCCGGATCGACATCGGGCAGTTCGAGGTTGCGGATCGTATCGACGGCACGGACGCCGTGAACGGTCTTTATGAACTCGATCGGATCGATCCCGTTGCGCACCGCCCAGGCGCCCCAGACGCGCTCGACGACGGCCATGGAGTTCAGCAGAGTGCCATCCATATCGAACAGCAGGGCAGCAAAATTCTTCGTGAACACGGATGAAGGCGCGGCGTCCAAGGCAATCCCCTGAGGTGGTGAAACGGGCGGCAGCAACATCGCCCTATGGAGAAGGCACACCTACTACCGGACGGCCGGACGCACAATGACATTTGCGCCGCAACCGCCAGCGATGTCGCTCAGCTTGCGGCCTGGATTTGCGTCGTCATGAGGAAATCGATCGGGCCACCGGGCTGATCGTCGTCGAAGACGGCACAGGACAGCACGCCACTGAAGACGGCGCCGGAATCGACATTGGTCCGGTTTCCGATCGTGCGCGGATTGGCCATGCTGGGTGTATGCCCATGGCAGAGATGTTTTCCAAAGTACTCGCCCGAATAGTCCTCTGGTCGCCGGATCCAGAGGAAGATCTCGTCGCCTTGCTGTTCGAGCGGCAAGGTCTCATCGATACCCGCATGCACGAAAATGCGATGCCGCTCGACAAGGATCGTGGGAAGCTCCTTGATCCACTTCAAATGCCGACCGGGAACGACGCCATTGTAGGAGACCAGCGTCTCCTGGCCACCGTTCATGAGCCACCAATCAACGTCGCTCTCGCCGCTGCTGGCGCCCCATAACATCTCTTCATGGTTGCCCTTGAGTGTCAGCCAGGTCCAACCGGGTTTTGACGGGCCGGCCATGACCAACTCGACGACGCCGCGACTGTCCGGCCCCCGGTCGATCAAGTCGCCGAGAAAAATGACCCTGCCCGCCGGTGCATAGGTTTCAATCTCGCGCAAAAGCACACGCAACTGGTCGAGGCAACCATGAATGTCGCCGATAGCGAAGGTGAGTTGCCGGCCGGCCATGCGTCTACTCTCCACACATACTCCAAACCCTCGAACCGGGCTGATCCGAGAGAAAATATCGATAAATCAAAACACTATAACAAGTCTTTCGTCGAAACGTATGCGCGCGATATCGATTGAAACAACCGACTCACGTCAAAGTGCCCGACAATTTTTCCGGTAGTCCGCCGAGATGGCCGAAACTGGGCGGAGGTACGCCTTCGAGCGAAATCGCGAAAGCCGTATTCCGTCACTCGGGACAGGCGGCATCGTCGCTGAGCCCTCAGCGACGGGAATGGCCCTTTGCAATCGTCGAAGTGGCGATCGATACCGGGTCGCTCGCCGGAAATGTATCTTCAAGCCCCTCTTCGAGCTGCTCTTCCATCGCGTCCCGATCATGCGCCCGACGTGCATTCGGCAGCGGTTCGCGAAAGGCCCCCTTCGCACCCCCCGCAGCCGGAAGCGCTTCGTCTGCGTCGAGCGCCGTTCTGAGCATATCCTTTGCTTTTGCGATGGCGTTGAGCCGGTTCAAGGAGCCGGCATCATCCTGCGGGCACATCACGGTCACCACTTCCCCGCCATCGCCGACGAACTCGACGCTAAATCCGGCTCGACCGCCTCTTTCTGGGGAAACCTGTATACCGACGACGCGCATCTAACCCTCCTGCGTATGGATTGGCGCCTCTGTCCACCGGACTGATATGGCAAAAGGGGTCGCCGACCGTCCGCGCGGAGTCGAGGACATGTAAGCAAGGAAGCGTCGAAAGGCGCTTTTGTTCCGAGACCTTGGAAAAATCGCGGCAACCGGTCGCGGTTGCGCTCAGAGTGCGCCCGGCAATGCGACGGCGCGCGTTGTATTGGCCGGCAGATCGTTGGCGGTATCTGCCGACTGGAATATCGGGCCACCGGCCGGCTTCCGCGTGCAATTTGCGAAAGCGTCGAGGTCACGTTTGTAGACCTTCGTCTCGACGTTCATCATGCCGAGAACGGTATGGAAGAGATTGTCGTGCGACTTCGGCTGTACCGTGTCCTTGGCGAGACAGGCGGTATCGACCCCCATGGCCGCCTGATAGGGCTTCGAAAACCAGGCGACGAACGGCACCTGCGTCTGCTCCCGCGGGGCAATCGCGTAGGGCGCACCGTGCAGATAGATACCGTCTTCGCCGAGCGACTCTCCGTGGTCAGACATGTAGATCATCGCGCCCGCCACGCGGTCCTGGTGCTTTTCCAGGAGACGGGCAACACTTGCCAGCACGTAGTCGGTGTAAAGGATCGAATTGTCGTAGGCGTTGGTGATCTCGGCGACCGAGCACTTCATCAGTTCCGGCGTCCGGCAATCCGGCGTGAACCGGCGGAATTTTTCGGGATAGCGCAGATAGTAGGACGGACCGTGGCTGCCGAGCTGGTGCAGGACGATCACGCTGTTCGATGTGGTCGCCTGGAGCTTCTTGTCGAGTTCGCCGAGGAAGATCTCATCCAGGCATTCGCCGTTCTTGCACAGGGGGCTGTTCTTCTGGTTGGTCATGCTGGCGAAGCTGATGAGATCGGCAATGCCCTTGCTGCCGGTGTTGTTGTCCCACCAGGTGGTCGAGACGCCGGCACGCGTCAGCACGTTCATCAGATTTTCCGTCGAACGGGCCTTCCAGTCGCTGTATTCATTGCGCGGATAGACGGAGAACATGCAGGGAAGCGAAATCGCCGTCGCCGTGCCGCAGCTCGTGGTGTCCGTATAGTTCACGACGCCGAGCGCCTTCAGTTCCGGATTGGTCTCGCGCGCGTAGCCGTTCAAAGAGAAGTTCATTGCGCGCGCGGTCTCGCCGGCAACGACGACAACGACCACCGGCTTGCCGGCCGCCGCAATCCGCGGACCCTGGCGGGCGTCGGTGCCGAGCGGCTGCACGACGATGTTGCGCTCTTTGAAAGTCGAAGCGGCATACCGCACGGCGGCCGAGACCGGCCCCGTCGGATTGAACCGCTTCATCAGGTCCTTGTGCTCGCGGATCACGTAGGCGACGTTCGCGAAATTGGCATAGACCAGCCCGCTGCTGACGATGAGGCAGGGGATGATCACCGCAAGATTGATCGCGGCATTCGCAACGAAGGGGCGACGGCGGACCTTGACCCAGATGACGAGAAGCGAGGGGAGCAGACCATAGAGCAGCAGGTGCATCGCCAGGCTGCCGGTCAGCAGGTGGCCGGCTTCCGCCTGCGTCGTCACGGCTGCATTGCCGATCATGTCCTTGTCGATGATGACGCCAAAGGTATCGATGAAATAGGAGGCCGACGCCGACACCATGATGATGAAGATCAACACCGGCTTCATCACATATTTGACGGAAGCGGTCGTAAGCCCAGCAAAGGTCAGGAGGCAGAGTGCCGCGCTGAAGGACACAAGCGCCACGACGGAATCGTTGAAATAGGCAACCGTGTGCGTCCAGAAGGAATTGTTGGTGGCGACAAGCAGATAGGCGCTGACGAGCGCGCTCAGAGCGATACTACCGATCTCTGGCCGGCGAATTCTCGAAAAAATCAATGCGGTCGTCTCCAGCGGCGACTGCACGATCATCTGAGATGGTCAATACAGGCGCGGGCATTCAGTCGAAGCGGAGACCGCAATACGGCCACCTGTTCAGTTACAGCCTCCCCCTCACCGGTCGAGATACGACGTGCAAGCTGTCCAAACCCCGTCAAGATTGCTCATTGACCGCTTCATGCACGCGGTGGTGGGTATTACGACCGGGAGTTGGCAGCCCAAGCGAAAGCCCATATGGTCGGCAGCGGCCCCTGTAATATCGAGACGATTCAATGCGCCTGCTCCTGGTTGAAGACAGCCCGCGACTGGTAGAACTGGTCGGAGAAACCATGCGGGACGCTGGCTGGCGCCTCGATTCCGTTTCAACCGTTGCGGACGCCGAAACGGCAATCGCGGGGCAGGAGCACGATCTCGTATTGCTCGATCTCGGCTTGCCCGACGGCGACGGCTTGTCCCTGCTTCGTCGCCTCCGGCACGACTATCCGGGGCTGCCTGTGCTGATCATCACCGCCAAGGGATCCGTCGACGAGCGTATTGCCGGGCTCGATGCCGGTGCCGACGACTATCTCGTCAAGCCATTCCATCATCGGGAGCTTCTCTCCCGTTGCCGTGCGATGCTGAGACGCAACCCGCAAGCGGTCCAGCCGGTGCTGGAGGCTGGCGCCTTGCGCTACGACCCGGCGACTGCGGACCTTACCTGTGACGGCATCGTGGTGCCGTTGCCGCCGCGCGAGCGTTCGCTGATGGAAATCCTGATGCGGGAAGTCGGCCGCGTCGTGCCGAAGCGCAAACTCGAAACGGCGCTTTCCGAATATGGCCAGGAAATGACGCCCAATGCGCTCGAGCTCGCGGTATCACGCGTGCGCAAGCGCCTGCAGCCGCTTGACACCGGCGTACAGATCGAGACCGTGCGCGGTATCGGTTATCTGCTCAGGCGCGCCTCATGAAACCCCGCAACCCGTCGCTGATCGGCATCGTCGCCCGCCGCATCATCGCCTTCTCGCTGATTGCCATGGCAATTCAGATCGGCGTCGTCTTTGCCGACTACTGGTTCGACGACGACAAGCTGAGCGTGCTCATGCTCCAGCAGGAAACCGAAAACCTGGTCGGCTATGTCCAGGTCCGCGATGGCGTGGCGAGCTACGAACCCAGTCACGAGATGCGCGAGCGCTATCAGGACCGCCATGACGACGATGGCTCGATCTTCCTGCGCATCCGCACAGCCTCAGGCGTGATCGTCTATTCGAACTGCACGAGCGAATGCGCCCAGCATTTCCTGCCCGTCAGCATGGATGCACCGCAGTTCTGGAAGCGGCTGATCGCTCCCGGCAAGCCCTTCAGCGTCGCCGGCGGCCAGACTTTCGAACGGAGCGGGACCACCGTGCTCATCGAACTTGCGATCCTCAACGATCCGAACGGCTTCATGTACGGCGCCCTGCTGCATGAAATGTTCGATTCGATGATCGTACCGATGACGTTGATGTTCTGCCTCGTCATTGGTGCGACGATCTGGTCCATTCGCAGCGCGCTGAAACCCGTCGCCAAGGCGGCCCAGGCTGCCGACGCGCTGGATCCGCGCGACAGCAATGCACGCCTGCCGCTGACGCGGATGCCGCAGGAGATCGCGCGGCTGGTCTCCGCAGTCAATCGCATGCTCACGAGGGTTGCCGATCTCATCCAGTCGCAGAAGCTGTTCTCCTCCTCGATCGCCCATGAGATCCGGACGCCGGTTTCGATCGCCAAGATGGAGCTGAGCCGCATCGACGACCCAAGGGCCCGCAATGCCGAGAGGGACCTTGACGCCCTGACCCACATTCTTGAGCAGCTCACTTCTCTGGCGCGGGCCGATGCAGTCGATCCCTCCGCCTACCAGCGCACCAGCCTGTCGCAAATCGGAGCCGCCGTTGCGGAAGCCATCGCGCCGTTCGTCTTCGACCACGACAAGTCGCTCGAATTCGTCGACGAAGGCACGCCGCCGGTCACCGCGATCCCGGCGCTCGTCGAGAACATGCTGCGAAACCTGATCGAGAACGCGGTGAAGCACAATCCGCCGGGCACGCGGATCGTTCTCGCCTGCGGTCCCGGCCCGGTCGTCTCGGTCGAGGACAATGGCAAGGGGCTCGTCGACTTGCCCGAACACCACGAGGATCTAGGCTACGTGAAGAGTTCCGGTCAGCTCGGGCTCGGCCTGAAGATTGTCCGGCGAATCAGCGAACTCCACCAGGCGACCGTCGCGGTCGATACGGCCCCGGAGCGCGGCACCAAGATCTCGATAGATTTCTCTGCCGCGGTCTAGGCTCCGCCAATTGGCCGTTCCGGCAGAAAATACTCCCCATCCCCTTTTGGTCGCGCGCCGTCCTTAGGCGCCATGCGCAACCATCTACGCCATATGGCCAAATCACAGCCAACTTTTGCGTCGCTCTGCCGTGAACCACGACCGTTTCGCTGATCCGCCCATCACCCGGACCAGGAGACGCGCAATCCCGCATCAAAAATTCATTCGATTGACTTAATCAATAGAATGATGTAATTTCAACACATGATGAAAAACAAAACCTCGACCCAAACATCCAGGCAGGAACGCGGCGACGTCACGCGCGAGAAGCTTTTGACGAGTTCCATCGATGTCTTCGGCCGCTACGGCTTCGATGGCGCCAGCACGCGGATGCTCGCGGAGACTGCCGGCGTGAACCTGCAGGCGATCCCCTACTATTTCGGTGGCAAGGAAGGCCTCTACATCGCCGCCGCCGAGCATCTCGCCTCAATTATCGTTGGACATGTCGGCGATCTCAGAAACGCGATCCTCGAGCGTCTTGCCCGCCTCGACGGCGAAGGCAAGACGATGTCGGCTGAGGAAGCCCGGGAACTCCTGACCCAAGTGGCGCAACACATGGTCGCGATCTTCGTCAGCCGGCAATCCGAGAGCTGGGCGCGCTTCATCATCCGCGAACAGATGGAGCCAACCGAAGCCTTCGAACGGGTCTACGCCAATGTCATGGGCCCGATGATCGGCATGGCTGGCAGGCTGGTTGCGACAATTCTCGGTGAACCGCCGCAGTCCGAACATGTCCGGCTGAAGACCCTCTCCTTCGTCGGCAGCATCCTCGTCTTCCGCATGGCCCATGCGGCCATGCTCCGGCAGATGAACTGGCAGGCCGTTGGCCCCGACGAACTCGACATTCTGCGTCGGCACGTCGCCGAGCTTGTCGCGGCGCTTGGCGGCGAGAAGGAGGGTCAGCCATGAACAAGCCGGCAATCGCCCTTCTGTTGCTCGCTGGCACTGCTGCCGGTGCCTGGTGGTTCGACGTCCCCCAGCGGCTCGGCTGGACCGGCACGGAGCGAACCTCGGTGCTTTACGGCAATGTCGACATCCGCCAAGTCTCTCTCGGCTTCCGTGTCAATGGCCGTATTGCGAGCCTCGGCGTCGACGAAGGCGACGCGGTGAAGCCCGGCGATGTCCTTGCGACCCTTGACGCCGTTCCGTTCGAACAGGCGGTGGCCGCGGCCGAAGCCGAACTCGGCGCGCTCAGGGCCAATCTTGCAAAACTGAAGGCGGGCGCCCGCCCGACCGAAATCGCCCAGGCGCGGGCCACCCATGAAGAACGCCTCGCCGATCTGGAAAATGCCAACCTTGCCTATGAACGCGCGCGGCAATTGCGTCCGAACGGCACCATCTCGCAAGCCAATCTGGATGAGGCAAGCGCCAACAGGGCTGCCGCCGCTGCACGCGCCACCTCCGCCCGCGAGGCGCTGGCGCTCATCGTGGAGGGAAGCCGGATTGAGGACATCGAGGCGGGTCAGGCACAGGTGCTCGCAGCCGAAGCCAAGCTCGAAAGTGCCCGCACGTCGCTTGCCGATACCCGCCTGCTCGCGCCAAGCGCGGGCACGGTGCTGTCCCGGGTGCGCGAAGTCGGCGCCATCGTCGCGCCGTCCGACATGGTCTATGTCGTCTCGCTCAACGAACCCGTCTGGGTCCGGGCCTATGTCGCAGAACCGGATCTTGGCCGGGTGCATCCGGGCATGAACGTCGAGATCACGTCGGACAGTGCGCCGGATCGCCCCTACAACGCGACGGTAGGTTTCATCTCGCCCGTCGCCGAGTTCACACCGAAGTCGGTGGAAACGCCAGAGCTCAGGACCGATCTCGTCTATCGCCTGCGCATCGTGGTCGACAAGCCGGGTCCCGATCTCAGGCAGGGCATGCCGGTGACAGTGCACTTGCCCGCATCCGCAGAGGCAACACGATGAACGACGACGCACCGTTCGTCCGGATCCTGGATGTGGTCAAGCGCTTCGGCGATGCCCCGCCGGCGCTCGACCACATCGATGGCGAAATCCTCCGCGGACGGATCACCGGGCTTGTCGGCCCTGATGGCGCGGGAAAAACCACGCTGATCCGGCTGATGACCGGGCTGATGGTGCCGGACGAGGGAAAGGTCGAGGTTCTCGGTTTCGACACGGTGACCAACGCCGCCGCCATCCAGGCGGCGATCGGCTACATGCCGCAGCGCTTCGGCCTTTATGAAGATCTTTCCGTACAGGAGAACCTCAACCTCTATGCCGACTTGCGCGGCCTGCCGCTTGCCGAGCGAGCCGCGACCTTCGATGAACTGCTGGAATTCACCGATCTCAAGCGCTTTACCGAACGGCTTGCCGGCAAACTCTCCGGCGGCATGAAGCAGAAGCTCGGTCTCGCCTGTGCGCTCCTGCGCAAGCCCCGCTTGCTCCTCTTGGACGAACCGGGCGTCGGCGTCGATCCGATCTCGCGCCGCGACCTTTGGAAGATGGTCGAGAACCTGACGGCCGAGGGCATTGGCGTCGTCTGGTCGACGGCCTATCTCGACGAAGCCGAGGCCTGCGACAGCGTTCTCCTGCTGAACGAGGGCAAGTTGCTTTTTGCCGGCAGCCCCGCCGATCTGACCGCTCGGGTCGCCGACCGCGTCTTCAAGGTTTCCGGTATCGCGCATGGACGCCGCCAGAAGCTCGCTCGCTTGCTCGATGACGACGATGTCGTCGACGGTGTCATCCAGGGTGAAGCGATCCGACTGGTGATGAAGCCGGACACAAAACCGCCGACACCGGACGACGGCTCGTCTGCGCCTGACGTGACGACCACCCCGCCCCGCTTCGAGGATGCTTTCATCGACATGCTCGGCGGCGGCCCCGGCGGCCGCTCGAAACTGGCGGAAACACAGACACCTTTCACGATGGAGGACAGCAAGCCCGTCATCGAGGCCCACGGCCTGACGAAACGCTTCGGCGATTTCACCGCCGCCGACGACATCACCTTCGATATCCCGCGCGGCCAGATCTTCGGATTGCTCGGCCCGAACGGCGCCGGCAAGTCGACCACGTTCAAGATGCTGTGTGGGCTGTTGAAGCCTACGGCCGGCGAAGGCCGCGTCGCCGGTTTCGACTTGCGTCGCGACGCGGCGGAGGCGCGCAACCGGCTTGGCTACATGGCGCAGAAGTTCTCGCTCTATGGAGACCTAAGCGTCGCGCAGAACCTCAGTTTCTTTGCCGGCGTCTACGGCCTTTCCGGCACGGGCAAGCGCGAACGCATCCAGCTGATGACCGATATCTTCGCCTTCGGCCGGCTGCTCGACATGTCGGCCAAGGATCTGCCGCTTGGGCTCAAGCAGCGGCTGGCCCTTGCCTGCGCCGTCCTGCATGAGCCGGAAGCACTGTTTCTCGATGAACCGACCTCCGGCGTCGACCCCATCACCCGACGCGAGTTCTGGACCCATATCAACGGGCTGGTCGAAAAGGGCGTGACCGTGCTCGTCACCACCCACTTCATGGACGAGGCTGAGTATTGCGACCGCATCTCGCTCATCTATCGCGGCCGGTCGATCGCGCTCGGCTCGCCGGATGAACTGAAGGCACAGGTCGCCAGCGACAAGCTTCCGGACCCGACGATGGAGGATGCTTTCATTGCCCTGGTCCAGGGGTCGGAGGAGAAGGAGGCCGCATGACCACACAGCTCTCCACGACCGAAGGCCGGTCCGCCCGCATCCGGCGCTTTGCCGCGCTCGTGCGCAAGGAAAGCTACCAAATCGTTCGCGACCCGAGCAGCATCCTGATCGCCTTCGTGTTGCCGCTGATCCTCCTGTTTCTGTTCGGCTACGGCGTTTCGCTCGATACCACGCAGACCCGGATCGGCCTGGTTATCGAGGAGGAGGCGCCGCTGACCCGCGACCTCGCCGCCGGCTTCCAGGCCTCACGCTATTTCAAGGTGACGGTCGGTCGCGACCGGCGCGAATTCGAAGAGGATCTGGTGCTCGGTCGCGTGCGCGGCATCGTCGTGATTCCAGCCGGCTTCTCGGCGGACTATGCCGCCGGGCGCCACCCGACGGTGCAGGTGCTCGTCGATGGCTCGGACCCCAACACCGCCAACTTCGTGCAGAACTACGCCCAGGCGACCCTTGCCAACTGGGAGCGCCAACGCTTGAGCGACGGCGCCGGCCGGCCGCCGGCAATTTCGGCAGAGCAACGATTCTGGTTCAATCCGGAGCTGACCAGCCGGAACTTCCTTGTGCCCGGGTCAATCGCCATCGTCATGACGCTGGTCGGGACCCTGCTCACCTCGCTCGTCGTTGCCCGTGAATGGGAACGGGGCACGATGGAGGCGATGATGGCGACACCCGTCTCGGCCGCCGAACTTTTGGCCGGAAAGCTGCTGCCCTATTTTATCCTCGGCCTCACGTCGATGACGCTCTGCGTTCTGCTTGCCGTCTTCCTCTTCGGCGTCCCCTTCCGCGGCTCGGTCGCAGCACTCTATGCGCTCTCGGCAACCTTCCTGATGCCGGCGCTCGGCCAGGGCCTGCTGATTTCGGCGGCCACGAAGAACCAGTTTCTCGCCTCGCAGCTCGCGCTGATCTCAGCCTTTCTGCCGGCGTTCCTGCTCTCCGGCTTTCTCTTCGAAATCAATTCGATGCCGACGGTTATTCAATGGATCACTCTCATCGTGCCGGCGCGTTATCTGATCCCAAGCCTACAGACCGTGTTCCTTGCCGGCGACATCTGGCCGATGTTCACGCGCTCCATCGCCGTCATGCTCCTGATCGGCTGCGTCTTCTTTGCGCTCGCCGCCCGCAGCACCCGCAAGAGGATTGGCTGAGATGTGGTGGACAAGGCTCAAGGCACTGATCGTCAAGGAATTGCTGGCGGTGCTGCGTGATCCCAAGGGACGCACCGTGCTGATCGTGCCGCCGATCATGCAACTGCTGGTGTTTTCCTATGCCGCGACGCTGGAGGTAACGAACGTCGACGTCCTGGTGCTGAACCGAGACAACGGCCATTGGAGCCAGGATCTCGTTCAGGAGATCCAGGGGTCGCCGACCTTCCGCAGCATCCGCTTCACCAACAGCCCCGATGAGGTGCGCGTGGCGATCGACACCCAAAAGGTCATTGCCGCGATCGAAATCGGCCCGACGTTCTCGCGCGATATTGAGGGGAGCCGGCCGGCAAAGGTGCAGCTCATCCTCGACGGGCGCCGCTCAAACGCGTCGCAGATCGTCTCCGGCTATCTCAGTCGCATCGTCGGAACGCTTGCCGCCGAGACTCCGGCCGGCCAACGCATGGCGTCGAGCGCCGTCACGGTCGTTGCGCGCAACTGGTTCAATCCGAACCTCACCTATCAATGGTTCATGGTGCCGAACCTGGTGGCGAGCATCGCTCTTTTGATCGGCCTGATCGTGACCGCGCTATCGATCGCGCGCGAACGCGAGCTCGGCACTTTCGATCAGCTCATGGTCTCACCGCTTCGAACCCACGAAATCCTGATCGGCAAGCTGATCCCGCCAATGATGATCGGCCTGTTCCATATCACCATCTACATACTGGCCGCCGTCTTCATCTTCGGGGTGCCGCTGCGCGGATCGCTGTTCCTGCTCTACGGCAGCGCCGTCTTCTACCTGGCCGCCGTCGTCGGTCTCGGCCTGTTCATCTCGGCGCTGTCGATGACACAGCAGCAGGCGATCCTCGGCGCATTTCTCTTCATGGTGCCGGCAATGCTGCTCTCCGGTTTCGCGACGCCGATCGAGAACATGCCCTCGTGGCTGCAACCGATCACCTACGTCAACCCGTTGCGCTATTTCCTCGTCATTGTGAAGGGCGTATTCCTAAAGGACAGTCCGGCGGTCGAGGTGGCGCGCCAGACGATCCCGCTCTTGCTGATCGCCATCGTCACCCTCTCGGCCGCCTCATGGCTGTTCCGCCGCCGGCTGGAATAGCGTCAACCTTTCAGGAAACGCCCGATCGCGGCGACCTCGTTCTGGCGGATATCGTGGCCACCCGGGTGCCATTCGGTTTCCGTTACGGCGCCCTGCCCTTGGAAATAGTCTGCCAGGGCCTGCGTCAGCGGCGCCGGGCAGATGGGATCGCGTTCGCCGCCCGTGATCAACACCCGGCGCCCTTTGAGGCCCGCGTTGTCCTTCGGTCGGAACGGGATCAGTGGATGCATGAGCACCGACTTGTCGAAGACACCGTCTTCGATGAGCACATTGGCAAGAATGTTCGCGCCGTTGGAATAGCCAAGGCCGATCACCTCCGAAGCCTGATGCTCGGCGGCCAATGCCTTGACGAAACCGGCCATCTTCTCGGTGGCGCGTGCAAGATCCGCCATGTCGTAGACGCCCTCGCCCGTGCGCTTGAAGAAGCGCGCAGCCCCATATTCCGCCACGTCGCCACGCGGCGAGACGATCGTCGCATCGGGCAGCAGCTCGGACGCGAAGGTGAAGAACTGGTTTTCATCTCCGCCCGTCCCGTGAAAGACGAAGAAGATCGGCTGGCCGGGCTTGCCGGCCTTCAGTTTGTGAACGTAGCCATGATCGACCATTTTTGTCTCCTGGAGCAATTTCCGGAAACGGGTAAACACCCCGTCCGAGATTGCCTGTTTTCAAAGCGTTAGATTCACGGTTTCGACGAAACTGTGAACCGTTCTTCCGTACAATCCGGTGCCGAAGGCTCGCCATAACGGCGAGCCTTCTCTGCATCGACGTGTTAGTCGTCGATCTTCTGCAGGTGGCTTTCCAGAATCGGACGCAGGTGCTTGTGCTGCTGCGGCAGCTTCAGCGCCTCGCCGAGGTGAGCGAGATCCTCGTCCCGGTCGAAGCCTGGCTCGTTGGTGGCGATCTCGAACAGCACGCCGCCCGGCGTGCGGAAGTAGATCGCCCAGAAGTAATCGCGGTCGATGACCGGGGTGACCTGGTAGCCGGTATCCATCAGCGCCTTGCGCACTTCCAGCTGCTTTTCGCGGTTTTCGACGGCAAAGGCGATATGGTGCACCGAACCGGCGCCCTGAGAAGCGCGGCCGATATTCGGCATCGTCTCGAGGTCGATGACGCGCGCATCGTTGCCGCCAGGCACGATCAAACGCGTGACGCCGTCCTTGCGGTCAAGCTCCTCATAGCCCATGAACTTCAGCAGTTCGGCCGTCGCGCCTTCATCACGAAGACGGAGGGCGGCGGAGTGGAAGCCCCGGATCGCGTGATCCGCCGAGATGCCGCCTTCCGTCCAGGGCGTGCGCTGATCGCCCTTGACCTCTACGAGCGCAAAGCCGTCGCCATCAGGGCCGGCAAAGTTCAGGCGCTTCTCGCCGAAGGTTTCTTCGTCCTTGAGACCGGAGATACCCGATGCCGTCAGGCGATCCCGCCAGAAGCCGAGCGAGCCTTCGGGCACGGAGAAGACGGTGGTCCCGACTTCACCGGTACCGGCACGGCCGCGCGGCATGTTCGGGAACGGGAAATAGGTCATGACCGTGCCGGGTGTGCCGGCTTCGTCGCCGTAATAGAGGTGGTAGACATCCGGCGAGTCGAAGTTGACCGTCTTCTTGACGCGGCGCAGGCCGAGCGACTTGGTGAAGAACAGGTTGTTTTCGCGCGCATCGTCGGCCATCGAAGTGACGTGATGCAGACCCTTGATCTGATTGAGCATTGCCGTGATCCTTTCTCTCCGGCGCCACCGGGCGCTCCGTTGGGTCATAGATGCGCTCATCCGGCCGTCGGCGAAAGACGGCGGCGGCCAAACGCATTGTCAACATTTCATTGACGACACCAGAGACTCGTCAACAATCATTTGCCTGGCAGCGCTGCGCTTGTGACCGGTTGCGCCGATGCATAAGATCGGCTCGCGGCATGTTGCCGTAAGCACGCGAGGAGGCGCGCGGACACCTGTGAAATTTCGCCTGGCTCTTGGATTCCTGCTGTTGCCGCTGCTTGCGACCATGCTGGCCTGGAAAGGCTATGCGGTCACGACAGACAGCTATCTGCGCGAGGCGACCGCTCAAGCCACCACCGCTCTCCGGCTCGCCGTCACGGCGCTCGATGGTCACCTCAACCGCTATCAGGCGCTGCCAGCATTGATCGCCGATCACGAAGACGTTCAGGAACTGGTCACCCGCCCGCGTGATCGGCGACTGAGGGAGGCGGTGAACACCTATCTGAAAGACATCAACGCGCTGCTCCACTCCTCCGATATCTATGTCATCACGCCGGACGGCGATACGATCGCTGCCAGCAACTATGACGGGCCAACGAGCTTCGTCGGCCAGAACTTCAGTTACCGGCCCTATTTCCAGGAAGCGCTTCGCGGACAGCAGTCGCGGTTCTATGCGCTTGGCACCACATCGCTGAAGCGCGGCTACTATTTCGGCTCGCCAATCCAGATCGGCGACGAAATCCGCGGCGTTATCGTCTTCAAGGTCGATGTCGAAAGCATCGAAGCCTCGTGGCAGGGTGGGGAATACAGGATCTTCGTTTCCGATCCCGAAGGCATCATCTTCATGTCCGGGGACCCGGACTGGCTCTATTCCTCTATCCTGCCGCTGACCTCAGACCGCCGCGCGCGCACCGAAGCCTCGAGGCGGTACGCCGACGCCACCCTGCGTCCGCTGCCCATGGCAGAGAGCAACGCGTCCGACCACCGCTTCATGACCGTCTCCTCCGGCGGTTCGAGCCGCGAATACCTCGTGCTCTCCCAATATATGCCGGATGCCGACTGGACCGTGAACGTACTGGTGGATACGGCCTCTGCCTATACGCAAGCGCTGACCACCGTCGCCGCCGCGCTGCTGTTGATCTGTCTTGCCGGCCTTGGCGTGGCCATTGTTCTGCAGCGGCGTGCGCGGCTCAACGAACGCATTTCAATGCAGGCAGAAGCGCAGGTCGAACTCGAACGCCGTGTCGACGAACGCACCGCCGACCTCGCGCGCGTCAATACCCAGATCGAGGAGGAGATCGCCGAACGTCGCCTGACGGAACAGCAGTTGCGCCGCACACAGGCCGACCTGATCCAGGCAGGCAAACTGGCAGGTCTCGGCCAAATGTCCGCGGCGCTTTCGCACGAATTCAACCAGCCACTTGCCGCCGCCAAGACCTATGCCGACAGCGCGGCCCTGCTGATCGAACGTGGTCGCTCCGACGAGGCGACCGACAATATCCGCCGGATCTCCGGGCTCGTCGACCGCATGGCGGCGATCAGCAAGCATCTGCGAAATTTCGCCCGCAAACCGAATGAGAAGCTTGGGCCGGTTCCGGTCGAAGAGGTGGTGCGCGATACGATGGAGATCGTATCGGTTCGGCTGAAGGCCGCAGCGGCAACCATCGACATCGATCTCGGCGATAAACCGCTCGTCGTCCGTGCCGGCTCAGTCCGCCTGCAGCAGGTGCTCGTCAACATCATCTCCAATGCGGCCGATGCGGTCGAGGGGCTTGATGACCGGACCATTCGCCTTCGCGCCCGACAGGAAGACCACAAGGTGGTGCTGACGGTCAGCGATCGGGGACCTGGCATCGCGCCGGCGATTGCCGAGCGTATCTTCGATCCGTTCTTTTCCACAAAGGGCGTCGGCAAGGGGCTGGGCCTTGGCCTTTCGATTTCCTATAACATTATCAAGGATTTCGGTGGCAGTCTTATCGCAACCAACCTTGCGGAAGGCGGCGCCGAGTTCCGGATCGAACTTGCCGCTGAAAACAGCAATGCCCGGGAGGCTGCCGAATGATCGAAAGCCGGATCCTGCTCGTCGACGACGAAGAGGAGGTGCGCCATTCGAGCGCGCAGGCGCTGGAACTGGCGGGTTTCCGCGTCGATGTCTTCGCCGCAGCCGAACGTGCCCTGGAATTCATCAGCTACAGCTTCGCCGGTGTCGTCATCAGCGACATCCGCATGCCCGGCATGGACGGCATGACGCTGCTACAACGCATCCGAGAGATCGATGCCGAGGTGCCGGTCATCCTCGTCACCGGCCATGGCGACGTTCAGCTTGCCGTGCGCGCGATGCGCGAAGGCGCCTATGATTTCGTCGAGAAGCCGTTTGCGGCACAGATGCTCGCTGGCACCATTCGCCGGGCGTTGGACTGGCGCGCGCTCGTTCTGGAAAACCGCCGGCTGAAAGCCGTCGCCGGCAAACGCGACGACATCGAGCAGCGGCTCCCCGGCCGCAGCCAGGTCATGGTCGATCTGCGCTATCGTATCCGCGCCATCGGCGCAGCCGACGCGGACACGCTGATCATCGGCGATACCGGCGTCGGCAAGGAGGTGCTGGCCCGCACGCTGCATGATCTCAGCGCTCGCGCCAACAGCCCGTTCATCGCCATCAACTGCGCGGCCCTGCCGGAGAACCTGATCGAGAGCGAACTCTTCGGCCACGAGCCCGGCGCCTTTCCCGGCGCCATTCGTCCGCGCTACGGCAAATTCGAGCATGGTCGCGGCGGCACCATCCTGCTCGACGAGATCGGCTCGATGCCGTTCGACCTTCAGGCAAAATTCCTGCGCGTCCTCCAGGAACGCGTCATCACCCGCCTCGGATCGAACGAAGTCGTACCGCTCGATGTGCGCTTCATCGCCACCAGCAAGGTCGATCTCGAAAGGGAAGTTGCCGCGGGGCGCTTCCGCGCCGATCTGCTCTACCGCCTCAACGTCGCAACGCTTCGGGTTCCCTCGCTCGCCCAGCGCCGCGCCGATATCCCGCTGCTCTTCCTGCAACTGGTAAGGGAATCTGCGGCACGCTATGGCCGCGATGAAGTCGAGGTCTCGCAAGCCATGCTGGCGGAAATGGCGGAGCGCGACTGGCCGGGCAATGTGCGCGAACTGCGCAACGCCGCCGAGCGGCTGGTGCTCGGGCTTGATTCAGCACCGCTCGATGCCGCGAAGGAAGAGAGCGGCCGGCTTGCCGACAAGGTGGCAGCCTATGAAAAGGGTCTCATCGCCAGCGCCATTGCCGCGCATGGCGGCGCCCTGAAGCCGGTCTACGAGTCTCTCGGCATTTCGCGCAAGACGCTCTACGAGAAAATGCAGAAGTTCGGGCTCGACAAGAAGCTTGTCGCTGCAGATTTCCCGGCCGATGGCGAACTCTGATCAGAGCCCGCGCCGAAACCGCAAGTGCCCGGAATAAAGCAGGGACGCGATCGCTCGCGTCCCTGTCAACTGCGGTATCGGCCGGCTCAGACGTTGAAGGCTGCGCCGATCAGCGTCTTGGTATAGGGCTGCTTCGCCGCCTCGAAGATCGCGTCCGTTTCGCCTTCCTCGACGATCTTGCCGTTCTTCATGACGATCACATAGTCCGACATCGCCTTCACCACCGAAAGATCGTGGCTGATGAAGATGTAGGAGAGCCCATGCGAGCGCTGCAGGTCGCGCAGGAGTTCGATCACCTGACCCTGAACCGAGCGGTCGAGCGCCGAGGTCGGTTCGTCGAGAATGACGACCTTGGGCTTCAGGATCATTGCGCGGGCGATCGCGATGCGCTGCCGCTGGCCGCCCGAGAACTCGTGCGGGTAGCGGTTGCGGGACGCAGGGTCGAGCCCCACTTCCTTCAGCGCTTCTGACGCCCGGCGGTCGCGATCGGCACGGCTGAGCTCGGGCTCGTGCACTTGCAGGCCTTCGGTGATGATCTCACCGACGGTGCGCCGGGGTGAAAGCGAGCCGTACGGATCCTGGAAGACGAGTTGCAACGTGCGACGCAGCGGCCGCATCTGCCCGCGGTCGAAGCCGGAAATATCCGTCGTCCCGAAACGATAGTAGCCGCTGCTCGGCAGAAGCCTTAGAAGCGCACGACCGAGCGTCGACTTGCCGGAACCGGACTCGCCGACGACGCCGATCGTCTGCCCCTCTTGCAGGCGCAGATTGACGTTGTCCACCGCACGGAAGACAGACTTCCCACCCCGGAAAAGCCCGCCGCCGATCTGATAGTCGACACAGACGTCGCGGCCTTCGAGAATGATCGGCGCGCTGTCGGCCGGCGACGCCTTGCGGCCGCTCGGCTCGGCCGCGAGCAGCATCTTCGTGTAGTCGGCCTGCGGCCGCTCGAAGATGTCAGCCGTCGTGCCTCTCTCCACCACTTCGCCGCGACGCATCACCGCAACGCGGTCCGCGAAGTGCTTGACGATGCCGAGGTCGTGCGTGATCAGCACGATCGCCATGCCGAAGCGCTTCTGCAGCGACTTGAGCAGATCAAGGATCTGCGCCTGGATCGTCACGTCGAGCGCCGTCGTCGGTTCGTCCGCGATCAGGAGATCCGGGTCGTTGGCAAGCGCCATGGCGATCATCACGCGCTGACGCTGGCCACCCGAAAGTTCATGCGGATAGCTGTCGATGCGGCGCCCAGGTTCCGGGATGCCGACGAGCTCGAGCAGTTCAAGCACGCGCGCCCGCGCCTGTTTGAACGTGCCGCCCCGATGGTGCACGATCGGCTCGGCGATCTGGCGGCCGACGGGATAGAGCGGATCGAGCGAGGTCATCGGCTCCTGGAAGATCATGGTGACCTTCGCACCGCGCACCTCGTTCAGCGCCTTGGGCGGCAGGCCCACAAGCTCCTGGCCGCGGTAACGCGCGGAGCCGGTGACCTCACCGTTCTTGGCGAGCAGGCCCATGATGCCCATCATCGTCTGGCTCTTGCCGGAGCCGGACTCGCCGACGACCGCAAGCGTTTCACCGGTACGGACGTCGAGATCGATGCCCTTGACCGCTTCCACCGTGCCATCAGGCGTCGAGAAGTTCACCTTGAGGCCGCGAACGGCCAGGATGGTTTCCTTGGTATCTGCCATGTCAGCGATCCTTCGGGTCGAGCGCGTCGCGCAGGCCGTCGCCAACGAAATTCAGCGAGAACAGCGTCAGGACAAAGAAGATGGCCGGGAAGATGAGCAGCCACGGCGCCGACTGGATGTTGTTTGCGCCTTCCGAGATCAGCGCTCCCCAGCTCGTCAGCGGCGCCTGAACGCCGAGGCCAAGGAAGGAGAGGAAGCTCTCGAGCAGGATCACCTTGGGCACGACGACGGTCACGAAAACGATGACCGGACCGATCGTATTGGGGATGATGTGCCGGCGGATGATCTGCCAATCGGTCAGGCCGAGTGCCTGCGCGGCGCCGACGAACTCGCGCCGCTTGAGCGCAAGCGTCTGGCCGCGCACGATACGGGCCATGTCGAGCCATTCCACCGCCCCGATCACCAGGAAGATCAGGATGAACGAGCGACCGAAGAACACGACGAGAACGACGACGAGGAAGACGAAGGGCAGAGAATACATGATCTCCACCAGTCGCATCATGACGTTGTCGACGCGGCCGCCGATATAGCCCGATGTCGCGCCGTAGACGACGCCGATGCCGAGCGAAACGAGGCTCGCCAGCAGGCCGACGGCTATCGAGATCTGGCCACCGAGCATGACGCGGACCAGAAGATCGCGACCGTTGGAATCGGTGCCGAAGGGGAAGTATTCCCGGTCGACCTGACCGGTCACTTTCAGCGTGCGGCCGTCATCTTCCGTTGCCACCACCTGGGTGTCGCGGAACTCGTTGGCGCGATCGAAATAGCGCGTTGCGCGCGCATCGATCGGCTGTTCCGAGGTGATCGTCGCGGTGAAGGTCTCACCCTCGAGATTGAACTCCTTGAGCGTGACGCGGGCGCGGGTCGCGATGCCTTCCATCACCCCCTGCAACGTCGAAACGTCGGGCCGCGGCTCGAGGCTGGGGGCTTTCGTGACGTATGACGGAAACACCTGGTCATAGGTATGCGGCACAAACAGCGGACCTAAGAACGAGAACAGCGCGATCAGTGCCAGCATCACGCAACCGGCCATGGCGGCACGGTTGCGCTTGAAGCGCATGGCGGCGAGCTGAAAGAGGCTGCGCCCCTTGGTTTCCGGTGTCACCACCGGGGTCTGGACGATATCAGTCATGGCGAACCCTCGGATCGAGCAGGCCGTAGAGAATGTCGACCAGGAGATTGAAAACGATGACGAAGATTGCAACGAGAATGACCGTGCCCATCACCAGCGTATAGTCGCGGTTGATCGCGCCGAGGACGAAGTAACGGCCGACACCCGGAATGGTGAAGATCGTCTCGACGACAGCCGAACCGGTCAGCAGCGCCGCGGCACAGGGTGCGAGATAGGACACGACCGGCAGCATCGCGCCGCGCATCGCGTGGGTCACCACAACCGTTCGCGCAGGTAGGCCATAGGCCCTGGCGGTTCGGATGTGGTCGGTGTGAAGCGCCTCGATCATCGATCCGCGTGTCAGGCGCGCGAAAACCGCAACCTGCGGCAGTGCCAGCGCAATCATCGGCAGGATCAGGGAGCGGAACGATCCATCACCCCAACCGCCGGAGGGAACCCACGAAAGGCCGACCGCGAATATCAACACGAGCACCGGACCGACAACGAAGTTCGGCACGGTGACGCCGATCGTCGAGACCGACATGATCGCAAAATCGAGAATGCTGTTCTGCCTGAGCGCGGCGATCGTGCCGGCAGTCACGCCGCCGATGAGAGCAAGCAACAGCGCGTAGAAGCCGAGCTCCATCGAATAGGGCAGACCCTTGCTGATCAATTCAGCGACATTGTTGTCTTTATAGACATAGCTCGGGCCGAAGTCGCCGGTCACAGCATTGCTGAGATAGTGCGTGTATTGGCGCCAAAGGGGCTGGTCGAGCTGATACGTCTTCATCAGGTTCGCCATCGTTTGTGGCGGAAGAGGACGCTCGAGGTTGAAGGGGCCACCAGGGGCGAACCGCATCAGGAAGAAGGATATGGTGACGACGATAAACAAGGTCGGCACCGCACTCGCCAATCGGCGAAGGATGAAGGAAATCATGGACGTGCTCCGGAGGCGACGCGCGGCCTGTTACCGCGCGTCGTCTCTGTTCGTTATTCGGCGATGCTCAGGAACTTGCTGAGGTGCTCGTTCGGAGCATTGTCCGCCCAGCCCTTGACGCGGCTGGCAACCAGCCACAGGTCGGCCTGGGTCAGAAGCGGAGCGATCGGCTGTTCCTTCATCAGCAGCGCTTCTGCTTCATGCATCAGCTTCGAGCGGGCTGCCGGATCCTGCTCGTCGTAGGACTTCTTCATCAGGCCGTCGAATTCAGCGTTTTCGAAGTGGCCGTAGTTGAAGGTCTTGTTGGAGCCGACGCTGAGTGCCAGGAAGTTCTCTGCGTCCGCGTAGTCCGCCTGCCAGCCGGCACGGGCAACGTTGAACTTGCCGCCTTCCTGCAGGTAGGCGTAGTGCGAGGACACGTCGAGGTTCACCAGCGACACCTTGGCGCCGAAGGTGTTCTTCCACATGTCGGCGACAGCGGTCGCAACACGCTCGTGGTTCGGGTTGGTGTTATAGCGCAACTCGATATCGAGCGGCTTGCCACCTTCGCCGTAGCCGGCTTCCTTCATCAGGGCGACGGCCTTGTCTTCACGGTCGAGCTGCGACAGCGTGCCGAACTCGGCCTTGGACGGCTCACCGTAGCTTTCGATGCCCGGGGGGACCATCGAATAGGCGGGGAGCTGCGAACCGGCATAGATTTCCTTGGCGAGGAAGTCGCGGTCGACGGCCATGGACAGAGCCTGGCGGACGCGCACGTCGCTATAGGGCTCCTGACGGGTGTCGAAGGCGTAATAATACGTCGCGAGCGACGGCGAAACATGGACCTGATCGCCGTAGGACGTGCGCAGACGCCCGATCTGATCAGCCGAGAAGTTGTAGACGAGATCCATTTCCTTGGCTTCGAAACGGCGAACCGAAGCGGCCTGGTCGTCGATCGGGTAGAAGATGACCTTGTCGAGCTTGACGTTGGCCGCATCCCAATAGTTGGCGTTCTTGACGACGGTCAGGCTGTCGTTCGGAACGTGGGCGGCGAGCGTGAACGCGCCGTTCGAAACCATGACACCCGGCTTGACGAAGTCAGCGCCGTTCTTTTCGACGCTTGCCTTGCTGACCGGAAGCGCGGTCTGGTGCGCCAGCAGTTCCAGGAAGAACGGGGTCGGGCGCTCAAGCGTGATTTCGAGCGTCTTTTCGTCGACAGCCTTCACGCCGAGCTGGTCGGTCGGCAGTTCACCCTTGTTGACCTTTTCGGCGTTCTTGATCGGGAAGAGAATGTTGGCATAGCCGGCCGCGGTCTTCGGATCTTCGACGCGGCGGATGGAGAAGACAAAGTCTTCTGCCGTTACCGGCGAACCGTCCGACCACTTTGCATCGGCGCGCAGCTTGAAGGTGTAGACCGTACCGTCGTCCGAGAGCTCCCACGTTTCAGCGACACCTGGGACGATCTTGGCAGCGGCGTCATAGATCGTCAGGCCCTCGTAGAGGTCCTTGAGGATGAACGCTTCGATGTTGATCGAGGTATGGGCCTGATCCAGGGTTTGCGGCTCACCCGCATTGCCGCGATGCAGGACAGCTTCGGCGAGCGCCGGGCTTGCTCCGATGAGCAGCGAACCGATCAGCGCGGCAGCGCTAAGGTTGAGTTTCAGTGATGCCATTTTGTTTCTCTCCTTCCCCTTGTTTTGGGTTTGTGATCGCAGGAGAGAAGTGCAAATCGTCCTCAAACGCAAGGCGGATTCTGCGGCTGTCTGCATCTTTATCTATAGGACAGAATTCCTTCTATCCTATAGGTTGTATTTCGTTTGCGATTCTTTTCGTCGCCTTTGCGACGGACGTGTGACGGAAGCAGGGCAATTTCGGGAAATCTCCTGCAACGTTTTAGGTCGGCAATTTTTGTCGACAAAACACGGCCGCAGCCACCGTCGAATCATCGACCGTGCAAACTTTGTGAATTTTGCCGGCAGTTTACGTAATGTGCGTAAAGAATGGCGCCGTTCGCCGCAATCTTCTTGCGAACCCCTCACTTCATGTAGACAGACTGTTTCCACCGCGCACTCGACCGGCATGGTGTGCAGTACGAAATATACACGCACCGGTCGCAAATGCGACTCTTGCCTTCCTCCCCTCAAAGGCACCACCAGAAAGTGAAACCAGTTCACCGGAAAGGTGTTGCATCCAGTCCACAGTAAAATCGATTGAAGCGCGTTTCGACCTCTGGCAACCTGCCTTTTGCCCGGTTGTCAAACCACTTCGATGAACTATTGTGCGCCTGACTTCGGTGGGCGCGACCAATTCGCGCGCGCTGTCACGCCGCACGGAAATTCCGGCCATCGCTTGCCTGCGATGATGTTCATGCGGCGCTTCAAGCCGGGATTGTTTTTGTGGCGCACCGGGAAGGCTGCGCCGAGCACCAAGGGAGAATACCGAATGGCATTGATCACATTGCGGCAACTGCTCGACCATGCGGCGGAGAACGATTACGCGCTGCCGGCGTTCAATGTGAACAATCTCGAATACATTCAGGCCGTTATGCGCGCCGCCGATGCCACCGACAGTCCGGTGATCCTTCAGGCAAGCCGCGGCGCCCGTTCCTATGCGGGTGATGCGTTCCTGCGCCACCTGATCCTGGGTGCTGCCGAGGAATACCCGCATATCCCCGTCTGTCTGCACCTCGACCACGGCGACCAGCCGTCGACCTGCATCTCGGCCATCACCAACGGCTTCACCTCCGTCATGATGGACGGCTCGCTCGAAAAGGACGGCAAGACCGTCGCCAGCTATGAATACAATGTCGCCGTCACCGCAGAGGTCGTGAAGATCGCGCATGCGGCCGGCGTTTCGGTCGAAGGCGAACTCGGCTGCCTCGGCAACCTCGAGACCGGCGCCGGAGACAAGGAAGACGGCCACGGCTTCGAAGGCAAGCTGTCGCGCGAGGAACTACTGACCGATCCGGACCAGGCGCTCGATTTCGTCACCAAGACCGGTGTCGATGCACTGGCCGTCGCCATCGGCACCAGCCACGGCGCCTACAAGTTCACCCGCGAGCCCGATGGCGACATCCTGTCGATCGAGACGATCGCCAAGATCAACAAGAAGCTGCCGAACACGCATCTGGTCATGCATGGCTCGTCGTCGGTGCCGAAGGATCTTCAGGATCTCTTCAACACCTATGGCGGCAAGATGAAGCCGACCTGGGGCGTTCCGGTCTCTGAAATCCAGAAGGCGATCCCGCTTGGCGTGCGCAAGGTCAACATCGACACCGACCTGCGCCTCGCGATGACCGGCACGATCCGCAAGAACTTCGCCGAAAACCCGGAGAATTTCGACCCGCGCAACTACCTGAAGCCGGCAACCGCGCTGATGACCGAGGTCTGCAAGGAGCGCTTCGAAGCCTTCCGCACGGCCGGCAAGGCATCGAAGATCCGCACGCTGCGCCTGCCGGAAATGGCAAAGCGCTACGCGGCAGCCTGATCCCGAGGACCCGCCCGCTTTCCGCTTACATCATTGAGACCACGGGAAGCGGGCGGCCTATTCCTATGAGAAACAAACCGGCGCGGCCCGTGATCATACGGCCGCGCGCCGATTTCGTTTCGGTCATCGAAGGCTGGGATCGGCCAAGCGAACTGGAGAGAACGGGGACAAGGCCCCCCCTCAAGCCCGCTGCCTTTTCGCGGTTTCGTGCTCGTAAAGCTGATCCATGCTCAAGGCGGCCACGTCGGCGAAAGCTGTCTGACCTTTCACTTGGCCGCCGCCGAGAATGACGACCTCGTCGCAGAACGAGATCGTGCTGCGGTGATGGCTGATGACGATCGTCGTGCGGCGTCCCGCTCTCGACTTCAGCGTCTCGACGATGGCCGCTTCCGATAGCCCGTCGACCGCGTTGGTGGCTTCGTCCAGGATCAGGATATCCGGATCACGCACCAGGGCCCTGGCGAGCGCGACCCGCTGCCGCTGCCCGGCCGAAAGGCTGGCACCTCGATAGCCGACGACGGTTTGATAGCCCTGCGGCAAGCCTTCGATGAAGCCATGCGCTTCGGCCATCCTGGCCGCATGCTCCACTTCGGCTGCGGTGGTCGCCTCCCGGCCATAGGTGATGTTCTCCAGGATCGTTCCATCAACCAGTTCCAGGTCCTGGCTCGCGAGCGCGATCCGGCTTCGCCATTGCACCGGGTCGATCCGGTTCAGCGGGACATCGTCGACGAGAATGTTTCCCTCATCCGGCTCGACGAAGCGGCATAGCAGATTGACGATCGTCGTCTTGCCGGCACCGGACCGGCCAATAAGCGCCGTCGAACGGCCGCCTCGGATTTCGAACGCCGCCGACTGCAGCACGACGTCTCGGGAACCCGAGCTCGGATAGCGGAAAGTGACGTCATCAAATCTGAGCCGCTGCCGCAGCCCGCTGAAAGGCTCCCTCCCCTCCGGCGGCCGCGGCTTGCCGGACGAGTCCAACAACCAATGCACCTCCTCCAGCGATCCGCTCCAGCCCTGGATCTGGCTCCAGGACAATTGCAAGGCACGCACATGCGGCTGCAAACGATAGAGCAGAACCACGAAGGCAACGATCACAGGAAAACTGATGCCGGCAGACCAGGCACTGACGACCACTCCAAGGAAGAGAGCGGAGTGGAGCGTCTCGGTCAGCGGTGGCAGCATGCCCTGGCGGGCCTGTAGTGCGAAGGCGGCGCGCCTGACCGAATCCGACGCCCCATCGAACGCGGCCTTCTCCCGCGCCTCCTGCCCGAATATCCGGATCAGGCGGCCGGCGTGGACCAGGTGGAGCATGCGTGCCGCCAGCTCGCCGTTGAAGGAGGTGACATCGCGGCTCGGCCCCGTGAGGGTTGCAGACAGGACGTAGTGTACGAGCTGCACGAGAACGAGGCCGAGCGCCACGAACAACGTCATCTGCCAGGACAACAGCAGCAGGAACGCGAGCAGGATGACGGCGGCCGCGCCATTCACAAGGGCAGCAAGTACGGTTTGTATCGCGTCGGATGCTCGCCAGGACTCGTTCGAAATGATGTTGAGCAAGCGCCCGGGATTCTCCTTCATGAAGAACGGGTAGCCGATGCGCAGCAACTGACCCGACAGTGCGCTTCGGATCGCGTGGCCAGCCTTGCCGTAGATGAAGGTTGCAAGCACCGTGTTGGCAAAAGCCAGGACGTTCTTGAGACAGATCAGCCCAAAGGCAGCAGCGGCGATGACGATCAGCCTTTCGCGATCGTCCAGTCCCGATCCGACCTGCTGGAAAAGAGAGGAGACGCCGCTCAGTGCCGCCGGATCCTGGTCGCCGGCAATAATGCCCAGCATGGGAATGATGAGGCCGATACCGACGCCCTCCAGTGCCGCGCTGCAGAGGCCGAGGACCACCACGAGCGGAAGCAGACGCATCTGGCCATCCAGTGCATTGCGCAACAGCTGCAGGCTCGGCAAGAGAATTCTGAACATCGCGGCCGTCCTCAGCGCTGGAGTTGCTCTCGGGCCCGTTGTTCGACCGGGCCCGTTGTCCGCTCGGCGACGGACAGGCTCATGAACTTGAGAGCGCCGAGCAGGTTCATGAAAACGATTGGCCAATGCGACAGGTGCAGGACGGGGTCGAACCGGGGGCCGCCGAAGACTTCCCTGATAGCCGACCGGACGGTCCAACAGAAATGCCGCAGCAACCATGGTGTCGTGCGGATATGCTTCATGCAAAGCGCGCCGTTGCCGAAACTGTAGTTGCGGTGAAGCCTCTCGATTGCCAGGCAGGTGCGTCGGCCGTGGTGATGGAAGACGAGCATGTCGGGGACATATTCGATCGGGATACCGAGCCTGTAGGCGCGCAGCAGATAGTCGGTGTCTTCGGCCGACTGCAGGGAGGTGCCGGCGCCGAAGCGTTCGTCGAATGCCCCGACACGCAGCGCAACCTCGCGATGCATCGTCATGTTGCAGCCCAAGACGAAGCCACCCGGATGAATGTCACACGTCAACCGCTCACGCGCGTTCGATCGTTTGATCGTGAAGGGCAGGTCTCTGGCATCTCCGAGTTCCACGCGGCCGCCGCGAATGATTCCGCTTTCGCCGCTTGCGTAGTGGCGCTCCAGGTCAGCCAGATAGTTCGTGTCGATTTGACAATCGTCGTCGATGAAAACCAGAATGCCGCCACGCGCGCGTGCCATGGCCGTGTTGCGCGCGGCAGCGAGGCCCGGTCGGGTATCGATGAGGTGCGTGATTGCCAGCGGGGAAGCGGAAACCATCCGGGCAATGCGTTCAGGCGTGTCATCGGTCGAACCGTTGTCAACAACGATCAACTCGCACCGGCCGGCAGCATGGGTGCCACAAACTGTCTCGATCGATCGAATGCAGGTCTCGAGCGCCGCCGCACGATTGCGCGTGCAGACGATAAAGCTTGCGAAAAGCGCGTTGCGTGCGGGGGGCGACGGCGACCGTGGCGTCTCCACCATGTCGCTGCGTTCCGCCGCTGTCCACTTCAGGCCCTCGACGGTCATGCTAGCGCATCCCTTGCTGCGGAAGGACGCTCGTCGCAGGCACGGATTGCAGATACCGCGACACAGCATCCAGCCGGCTTGAAGCAGCCAACGTCATGCGGCTGCACCATGGCACTCGAGCGCCGGCGATTAGGCCATATCGTTCCCGGCGACGGATGAGCCCCCATTTTCTCGTCTGCGTCAAAAACTCGTGGGTGAGTTCCGGCCGCCGCTCGTCGCTGACGAGCTGATAGAGAAAATAGAAGAAATTCAGCGCGCCCGCCTCGTATCCGGCGCGGGTTTCCGCAGGAAGCGCCGAGACCCTGGCCTCAAGCGAGAGAATACACGCAGCGGCACGCCCTATCGTTTCCGACGTCACTGCGAGGCCGATATCATTCAAGGCAGAGGGACCGTCGCAAAGCTCTTCGCGTTCGAGATTTTCGCCGACGATCTGCAAATGCGTGCGGCGCATCTGGCGCTTATGCGTGTTCGTAACGCTGTTGCCGTGAATGCGGTAAGCGATCAGCGCCTCGTCGATCATCACGGCCGGAAAACGCTCGGCAACCCTTCGGAAGAGATCGAAATCCTCCGCATGCACGTAATGCGCATCATAGGTCAGCATATCCTGCGGGATGACGCGCCTGTTGAAGACGACGGTCGAGTGGATGAAGATCGTGAAGAACTTCGACAGCGCCCGCAGGCTCGCCGGCTGATAGATCGGGTTGGGCGTGCCGCGGATGATACGGTCGCCAAGCAGCGTGTCGATACCCGAGCCGCACAGCGCAAGCTCCGGCTGCCGCTGGAACAGCGACACCTGGCGTGACAGTCGCGAGGGATAGGAAATATCGTCCGCGTCCATTCTGGCAATGAGGTCGCCCTTCGCCAGCGTGAGGCCTTCGTTCAAGGTCGCGATCAGACCGCGATTTTCGCGCGAGACGATGGTGATGCGGTCGTCCGCCTGCTGATAGCGTCGCATGATTTCCAGCGAACGATCGCGCGAACCGTCGTCGATAGCGATGATCTCCAGCCGTCGATAATCCTGCTTCAGAATGCTCTCAAGCGCCCCAGCCAGATAGGGCTCGGCGTTGTAGACGGGCAGCAGGACGGAAACCAACGGAACGGTCATGGGCATTCTCGAACGTTATTGCAGATCTGAAGCATGGAGCGCATTTTCCCTGCCAGCGGCGTCCGTGCGATAGGTCGGCTGCGGCCGCTCACCCTTTTTCCCCTGCAGCCAGTTGACAGAGCTTCCGGCATTTGGGGCCGATCTACTCCGCCGGCCGCCCGCGCGAAGGTAGGGGAAGTACCGTTTCAGGGCGTTGAGCGGTTTCTCGAAGGCGAGCCAGGAGACGGCCGCGACGACCAAAGTGGCGGAACCGGCAACGAGCAACCGCCCGAAGCCCTGTTCGGAAACATTGACCGGTATCCACGCCTGCGCCTTGACGACCAGCGCCAACACGACCGGATGAAACAGGTAGACGCCATAACTGACGCGCCCGAGCGCCATCAGCGGCGGGAGTTCGAGCAGCCTGCCGAAATCGTTGCGGAACCCGGCGGAGGCGCTGCCCACCAACATTGCAAGCGGAACCAGGGGCGAAACTTCAAGGCCGATCCACACCAGCCAATCGGGCACCGGCCCCATTGCAGTCGAGCGCGCCCAAAGGAGGACGAGCGACAGGATGGAAAGCGGCAGCCAGCTGGCCGCCATCCATCGCGGCCAGGCTGTGACATGCGATCGGTGGACGGCCAGGAGGGCACCCGCCGCCAGCGCATCCATCGAGGCCGGCGGCAGCAGATCGCGCGCGAGCGAGGGGGCGCCTGTCAGCGGCCAATAGAAGCGGTAGGCCAGCGAACAGGCAATCACACCGACACAAAGCCGCCCGAGCAGACGGCGCGGCGTCAGCAGAACGAGAAGCGGCCAGACGATATAGAACTGCTCTTCTATGCTGAGGCTCCAGGTGTGGCAGAGCACCCACGGTGTCCACGCGTCCTTGACCGCGTACCAGAAGTTCGAGAGGTAAAGCGCGTGCCAGACCCAGCCTTCCCTGGCGCCCTCCAGGTTGAACAGCCACAGGACGCCCAGCATGCCGAAATAGGGTGGGAAGATACGCAAGGCGCGACGCGCGTAGAAGGATCTGAGAGCCGTCGCCGGTTCGAACTGAGCGGCGGAACGGGCGTCGAGCAATAGCCGCGTGATCAGAAAGCCGCTGAGAATGAAGAACAGCAGCACACCGATGTGTCCCCAATGGGAATCGTCCGCGGCAAAAAAATGCGCGTACAGAACCATGGAAACGGCAGCGGCCCGCAACCCGTCCAACTGACGGTCGCGCGTATTCAACATTGAACATCCCCTCGGAGTTCCGACCCTTGCGGGCCCTGTTCCTTGTGGAGCCAACTCTCTGGTCAGCTACGATTTTTGCCGCGAGGTTGCCATTTGCTTCGAGAGAAGCGTGAAAGGTCTGATCGGTCGCACGACGCATTGAAGGCGGCCCCTAAAACTCTAGGGTCGAATAGGGCCAAACTTTGACCGCTGGAATGGCGGCAGAACGCCGAGCTCGCCTGCGGGCGGTCGACCGTGACGACCGAGGCGCCGGTCACCGCCGCCGGGCCGAGGCCGCAAGCCCTTGTATTGTTTCAGAAACGAAAGCGCCTCAAGTCGGCCGGGGGCTTAGAATGTCGGTGGCGTATTGACCCAAAGAAGGACGGTTTCACCGTCGTGCCGGTTCGTCCAGGCATGGCGCCTCTTGCTCTCGAAATAGAGCGAGTCGCCGACGCCGAGGTCGTAGAACTGGTCGCTGTCGAGGATGAACTCAACCCGGCCCGAGAGAACATAGACGAACTCCTCGCCCTCGTGCCGGTAGGCGCCCTCGCTGGAAGCCCCCGGTTCCAGCACGAAGCGGTGGCAATCCATCTGGTTGCGGCCATCGGCCAGCAGTTGCACGGTGACGCCGGGCGTCGTGCGCGGCCAGGTCCGCCATTCGCCGGCTCGCACCACGGCCCGCGCATCCGCTTCCTCCTCGCCGGAGAGGCTGGAAACGGTGGTTCCGAAGTGTTCGGCGATGTTGTGCAGGACGGCCACCGAGACACCCTGCGAGGTGCGTTCCAGCGTCGAGAGCACCGATGCGGCGATGCCGATGTCGCCGGCAACCTGCTCGAGCGTCTTTCCTGCCGCGTGCCGGAGGCTTCTGAGCTTGCGGCCGACCTGATTGTCGCCGCCCTCGCCCGCGCTCGAAACAGCGTCGTCCCCGGCACCTTCCGCCTCCAGCGCCTCGCGGATCGCGGCCGGGTTCAGCCCACGTTCGACGCGGAACCAGGCGATGCGCTTCAGCCGGGCAAGATCTCCCTCCGTATATTGCCGGTGTCCCGTCGGCGAGCGCTCGGGCACGACCAACCCTTGCGTCTCCCACAACCTCAGAGTCGAAGCGGAGACCCCCGCCAGACGCGCCGCCTCGGCAACCTTGTAGCGCACAGCGCCCATTCCAATTTCCCTTTACCGCCCGCCGGCGCTGCACGAATCCGTGCGGTTCCGACGTGTCCGCAACCTTACCCGTCACGATTGAGATCTGACAAGGACGCCGCATCGGCGCCCGTGTTGTCTCGATCACCAAATTTGATTTGCAATCGACTGTGAAAGGTGTACCACTTCCAAAATAAACTTGCAGAAAAAATGCAATATATTAACTCCAGACGTGACAGGAACGCGCCATGACCAGCCTCACCGACCGCAAGAACGCCGCCATCTCCCGCGGCGTCGGCATGACCACCCAGATCTACGCCGATCGCGCGGAAAACTCGGAGATCTGGGACAAGGAAGGCAATCGCTACATCGACTTCGCCTCCGGCATTGCGGTCGTCAACACGGGCCATCGTCACCCCAAGGTCATTGAGGCGGTCAAGGCGCAGATCGATCGCTTCACCCATACCTGCCATCAGGTCGTGCCTTACGAATCCTACGTGCACCTCGCCGAGCGCCTGAACGCGCTGACGCCCGGTAACTTCGCCAAGAAGACGATCTTCGTGACCACCGGTGCCGAAGCTGTCGAAAATGCCGTCAAGATCGCGCGCGCCTCGACCGGTCGCCAGGCGGTCATCGCCTTTTCCGGCGGCTTCCATGGCCGCACCTTCATGGGCATGGCACTGACCGGCAAGGTCGTTCCCTATAAGGTCGGCTTCGGCGCGATGCCGGGCGACGTCTTCCACGCCCCCTTCCCGATCGAACTGCACGGCATTACTACCGAACAGTCGCTCGCAGCACTCAAGAAGCTCTTTGCCGCCGATGTCGATCCGGGCCGTGTCGCCGCGATCATCCTGGAGCCGGTGCAGGGCGAAGGTGGTTTCTACCCCGCGCCCGCCGCTTTCATGAAGGCGCTGCGCGAAATCTGCGACCAGCATGGCATCCTTCTGATCGCCGACGAGGTCCAGACCGGCTTTGCCCGCACCGGCAAGATGTTCGCCATGGACCATCACGACGTTGCGCCTGACCTCATCACCATGGCCAAGAGCCTTGCCGGCGGCTTCCCGCTCGCCGCCGTCACCGGCCGCGCCGAAGTCATGGATGCGCCGGCCCCCGGCGGTCTTGGCGGCACCTATGGCGGCAACCCGCTCGGTATCGCCGCCGCGCATGCAGTGCTCGATGTCATCGCCGAGGAGAAGCTGTGCGAACGCGCCGAGCAGCTCGGCGGCCGGCTCAAGCAGCGCCTTGCCGCCATCCGCGAACAGGCACCCGAGATCGTCGACATCCGCGGCCCCGGCTTCATGAACGCCGTCGAGTTCAACGACGTGAAGACCAACCTGCCGAGCGCCGACTTCGCCAACAAGGTTCGCCTGATCGCGCTGGAAAAGGGACTGATCCTCTTGACCTGCGGCGTGCATGGCAACGTCATTCGCTTCCTGGCGCCGATCACCATCCAGGACGAAGTCTTCGCCGAAGCGCTCGACATTCTCGAAGCGTCGATCCTCGCGGCGCGTGGTTGACGCCCGACCAGGCGACCGCTAACGCGGTTGCCCGGTGCATAATTCCTCAAATCGGGATCGACTTGAGGACAAAATTATGCAGCAATTCAAAGTGCTACAGCGACTTAGCGCGTCTATTCAGACGCGTGAAGCTCGGGTGCCGACGTCGATCGGCACCCGCAATAACAAGCAAAAGCGGGTCTGCCGCCTCCCGGCGGACCATCGCCGGAGGATGCCCGCCAATGACCTTGACCCCCGCCTTGACCAAGCACCTGCGCGCCGCCGAGCTATTCGCGCCGCTACACACCATTGCACATGCCGCCGCAGGCTGGACCGGCGCAACCTTCGACGTTTTCAACCCCTCGACCGGTGAGCTGCTGGCGACCCTTCCGGAGATGGGGATCGAAGAGGCGCATGGGGCGATCGAAGCCGCGGCAGAGGCCCAGGTTCTCTGGGCGGCAAAACCCGCCAAGGACAGAAGCGCGGTGCTCCGGCGCTGGCATGACCTGATCGTGGAACATGCCGACGATCTCGCCGCGATCCTGACCGCCGAGATGGGCAAGCCGATTGCGGAATCGAAGGGCGAGGTGCTGCACGCCGCGGCCTATGTCGAATGGTACGCGGAAGAGGCGAAGCGCATCTATGGCGAGACCTTCCCGGCACCGGCCAACGACCGCCGCATGCTTGTCATCAAGCAACCGGTTGGTGTCGTCGGCACCATCACGCCGTGGAACTTCCCGGCTTCGATGGTCGCCCGCAAGATCTCGCCGGCCCTTGCCGCCGGCTGCACCATCGTCTTGAAGCCCGCCGAGCAGACCCCGCTCGTTGCCGGCGCCATGTTCGTGCTCGCCGAAAAGGCCGGTTTCCCTACGGGCGTCGTCAACCTGCTCTATGCCTCGGAAGGTGCCGCGATCGGCCGCGAGCTCTGCAGCAACCCGAAGGTGCGCAAGATCAGCTTCACAGGCTCGACCGAGGTCGGGCGGCTTTTGATGCGGCAATGCTCCGACCAGATCAAGAAGGTCAGCCTGGAGCTTGGCGGCAACGCCCCTTTCATCGTCTTCGACGACGCCGACATCGACGAGGCTGTGGACGGCGCCATCCAGGCGAAATTCCGCAATGCCGGCCAGACCTGCGTCTCGGCCAACCGCATCTATGTGCAGTCCGGCGTGCATGACGCCTTTGCCGAGAAATTTGTCAGCCGAGTTGCCGAGCTCACCGTCGGCGACGGCTTCACCCCGGGCATCACCATCGGCCCGATGATCGACAAGCATGCGATCGAGAAGATCGAGGCCCATGTCACCGACGCCGTTTCCAAGGGTGCCAAGGTGCGCGCTGGCGGCCACAGAATCGGCGCGTCAGGCACCTTCTTCGAGCCGACCGTCCTGACCGGCATCTCGACCGACATGCGGGTCGCGCAGGAAGAAACCTTCGGCCCGATCGCTCCGATCATCCGCTTCGAGACGGCCGAGCAGGTGATCGCCGAAGCCAACGACACGATCTATGGGCTTGCCGCCTATTTCTACGCCGAGAACCTGAAGCGTGTCTGGCATGTGGCCGAGGCTCTGGAATACGGCATGGTCGGCATCAACACCGGCCGCATGTCCTCGGAAGCCGCTCCCTTCGGCGGTATCAAGCAATCGGGCATCGGCCGCGAAGGCTCCCGCCACGGGCTCGAAGACTATCTCGAGATGAAATATCTCTGCATGGGCAACATCTGACCCGTGCAGGCACCGGCCGGCCAGCCAGCAGCTAGTCGATGATGTGGTAGCCACCGTCGACATAGAGCACTTGGCCCGTTATCAGCCGGGCGGCGTCATGCGCCAGAAAGGCCGTCGCAACGCCGACATCGTCGATGTCGACGAGTTCGCGCGACGGCGACTTGACCTTCGTCTTTTCGAGCAGCGCGTCGAATTCCGGGATACCGGAAGCGGCGCGCGTCGCAAGCGCCCCGGGCGAGATCGCGTGGACGCGGATGCCCTTGGGGCCGAGCTCGGCTGCCAGATACCGGACCGCACTTTCAAGCGCCGCCTTGGCAACACCCATGATGTTGTAGTTTTCTACCACCACCTGTGAGCCATGATAGGTCATGGTGAAAAGCGTGCCGCCATTCTTCATCAGCGGCTCGGCCAGATGCGCCATGCGGATGAATGACCAGCAGGAGATGTCCATGGTCTTGAGGAACCCCTCGCGCGGCACGTCGACCACGCGGCCGCCGAGCGTATCCTTCGGCGAAAAGGCGATCGAGTGCACGAGGAAATCGAGCTCCCCCCAGGTCTTGTCGATCTCCTCGAAGACGGCTTCCATCTGGCCCGGAACGGCCACGTCGAGCGGCAAGAACAGCGGCGCTTCGATTTCACGCGCCAACGGTTCCACATAGGGCTTTGCCTTGTCGTTCAGATAGGTGACGGCCACTTCCGCCCCGAAGGCGCGAAAGGCGCGGGCGCAGCCCCAGGCGATCGACCGATCGTTGGCAATGCCAACGATCAGACCTTTGCGGCCATCCAGAAGTTTGGCCTTGGCGACAGGAATGGACATGGATTGTCTCCGATGGATCAGGCTGCACGAGTTCGAAGGAGCGCCAGCGTGTGGCGCGCGATCATCAGTTCCTCGTCGGTTGGGATGACGTAGAGCGCGACGCGGCTTGAAGGCGTGGAGATCAGCGTGGCACCCGCCTCGTTCGCGGCCGGATCGAGTTCCGCGCCGAGCCAGGTGAGGTTGTCCGCGATGCGGGCACGGATCTGAGCGGAGTTCTCGCCGACGCCCGCCGTGAAGACGAAAGCGTCGATGCCGCCGAGCGCGGCCGCAAGCATCCCGGCATTGAGCCCGCTGCGATAGAGGAAGTGATCGATCGCGAGTTTGGCATGCGGGTCCTCGCTTGCGAGAAGATCGCGCATATCGTTCGACACACCGGAGAGCCCCTTCAGACCTGCCTCATGATAGAGCAGATCCGAAACGGCCTGGGCACTCATGCCGCGCTGGAGGATCAGGTAAAGCACGACGCCCGGATCGAGCTGGCCAGGCCGCGTTCCCATCGGCAAGCCGTCGAGCGCGGTGAAGCCCATGGTGCTCTCGATGCTGTGGCCGTTGTTGAGGGCGCACATCGAGGCGCCACTGCCGAGATGCGCAACGATGACACGGCCACCCGCCACCTCCGGCGCCACGTCGCGCAGGCGCTCCGAAATGTATTCGTAGGAGAGGCCGTGAAAGCCATAGCGCCGAACGCCTTCGTCATAGAAGCTGCGCGGCATGGCGTAGCAGTTCACCTCTTTCGGGTGGCCGTGATGGAAGGCGGTATCGAAACAGGCGACCTGCGGCACATCCGGATTGATCGCCATGGCCTGGCGGATCGGCGCGAGGTTGTTGGGCTGGTGCAGCGGCGCGAGATCTTGGTAACTCGCCAGACGATCCAGCACTGTCGCGTCGATGAGCACCGGCTCGGCATAGTCGGGCCCGCCATGCACCACCCGGTGGCCAACCGCACGCAGGGTGAAGCCCTGAAGGGTCAACAGCCAGTCCCGCGCCGCCGCGATAGCCGCCGGCAAATCGGAGACGACGTCGGCTTCGTAGTTTCGATCGATCAGCACAGTTCCGTCGGCCGCCTTCGCCTGAAGGCGCGGACGCGTGCCGATGCCCCCGATCTGCCCCTTCACCCGGCGTTCTAGACCGGCATCCGTGATCCCGAAAACCTGAAACTTCAGGCTGGACGATCCGGCGTTGACGACGAGGAGCGCGTCCATGGCTACACCGCCGCGACTTGCGTCGCCCGCCGCCGCGCCGCGTAGAGCGAGGCCACGGCACAGGAGGCAAGACGCGTGCGCACGGAGTCCGCCCGCGACGTCAGCACGATCGGCACGCGGGCGCCAAGGACGATGCCGGCGGCGTCGGCATGGGACAGGAAGGTGAGATTCTTCGCCAGCATATTGCCGGCCTCAAGATCGGGTACCACCAGGATCTGCGCCCGGCCGGCAACGGGAGACTTTATGCCCTTGATATGTGCTGCCTCCGGGTCGATCGCATTGTCGAAGGCAAGCGGGCCTTCGAGCAGGCCGCCGGTGATCTGGCCGCGCTCGGCCATCTTGCAAAGTGCTGCCGCCTCGATCGTCGATGGGATCTTCGTCGTCACGGTCTCGACAGCCGAAAGAATGGCGACGCGCGGCTCGCCAAGACCGATCGTGACCCAAAGATCGATGGCGTTCTGCACGATGTCGCGCTTGGCCTCGAGATCCGGGAAGATGTTGATGGCAGCATCGGTGATGAACAGCGTCTCGGCATGGCCCGGCACATCCATGATGAAGACATGGCTGATCCGCCGATCGGTCCTGAGTCCCGTTGCGGAGGCAGCAACCTCGCGCATCAGCTCGTCCGTATGCAGGCTGCCCTTCATCAGCAGTTCGCCGAGGCCCTCGCGGATCATCGCCACCGCTTTCGCCGCCGCCGCATGGCTGTGCGGCACGTCGACGATCTCGTAGCTACCGAGGTCGAGCCGGTGTTCGGCAGCGACGCTGCGGATCTTCGTTTCCGGGCCGACGAGCACGGGCTTGATCAGTCCCGTCTCGGCCGCCTCAAGTGCGCCACGCAGCGAGGTTTCGTCGCAAGGGTGCGCGACGATGGTGACCGCCGGCGTTTCGTCTCGCGCGGTGGCAATCAGCAGATCGTATTTGGACTGCTCAAGCGGCAGTGCGGTTGCCTCGGACATGTCGAAGCTCCTTCTCGATCAGGATGCGGCACGATTGCGGACGGCCTTGCCAGCATTAATCGCCACCGGAGGCTCGCTGTCCAGCCGGAACATCGCCGCCACCCGTTGCAGCCGCTCGGCCGCAAGACCCGTCAGCGCGCCGGAGGCATCGAGGACCTCGCGAAGAGCAGTGAAGGCGGCGCGACGCTCCTCGATCGCTTCGGGCAGCAGATTTGGAAGCGCCGCAAGGGCAGCATCCTCGTCGATCAGCAGCATGAAATACTGCTCCCGAAGCACTGCTTTGAACGTGGCGAGATCCAGTTGCTTGGCATCCGGGTGAGCGCGTCGAAGTCGCCGAACCGCCTCAAAGCCGCGTTCGTCGGCACCGCCTCGCGCCATGCCGACGAAGATCAGCGCTCGGGCGAGACCTTCGCAAGTGCCACCCTCCGCCATCCTGGCCCTAAGGTCTGCGATCCGCGCGTCAACAAGTTCCTGATGCAGCAGGCTCTTTGCTGCCTTGCGCGGAGCATGGGCGGCATCCACACCGAGTGCCGCCTGAAGAGCCGGGGCGCCGTAAACTGTGTGGAAGGTTTGCTCGGACACGTACTCCGTCGTCCGTCGCCAGGCATCCAGGCCGTCCACCACCTGCTGCGACAGCGCCTCCTGCCACGCAATGAACGGATTGTTTAAAGCCGCAGGTTCGCGGTTTTGTCGCACTTGTTCTGCAAGAGCCGCCGTCCAGGCCATGAAGGGATTGTCCGGGCCGAACAGTGCATACTGCAGGCGCAGGGGATGCATGCTGCGCATGGCTTCGGCCACAGGCGGAGTCACCGCCGCCTTCACCGCCGGCTGCAGATAGGTGCGGTAGAGCGCCAGATTGACTTCCGACAGTTTCGCCGCGGCAGCGAAACGCCGCTCATCCTCGATATCGTTGCCGCCAAGCGCACGGATGTCCTCCAACGTCCGCGCCTCACAACGCATCAGCCATTCACCAGAGAGAAGTTCGCGTCCCTCGTCCACACCGGCTGCCGGCGTCAGCACGGCCTCATACAGGCCGGGCGGCAACACGTCGATCAGGTCGATGTTGGACGCGAATTCGTCATGCTCCTTCCGCGCGACCCCGGCGGACACGAAGATGCCGAGATGTCCGACGGTCTCGTGGATGGTATAGACGATCGTTTGGCCGTAGGCGCGGATCTCGTCGACGCTGTCGTAAAGATCGAGGATCCAGTCGAGCGCCTGCTGCGGCGGGGTGATGTTATCCCCTTTCGAGCAGAATACGACGATCGGCGAACGGATGTTGCGCAGATCGATCGCCGTGCCATCGGACGTTCGGATTTCGCCGGCCGCAAGCTTGTTGCCGACGAACAGCTCATCGACGATGAACTGCATTTCCTCGGCATTCAGCGTCACGTGCCCGCCCCACCAGCGCTCGAAGCCGAGGTAGCGGGCGGCCTCCGTGTCGATCTTCGAATAGAGATTGTATTGTTTGGTCCAAAGCGTGTTGGCCGGGTTCTGGTTCTCGAAATTCTGAACCAGCCAGGCGCCGTCGAAGACGCCGGCGCCTAGATCGCCGGTCAGCGCCGTCAGCCAGCTGCCGCCGAGGAGCCCGCCGGAATAGCGCATCGGGTTTTGCCCTTTGACGCCGGCCCAGTAGGAAAGCGGTGCTCCAGCAATGATAATCGGACCAAAGAGTTCCGGCCTGAGCGCAGCAACGATCATCACGGCCCAGCCCGCCTGGCAATTGCCGATCACGCAGGGCTTGCCGTCAGCATCCGGATGGCGAGCGATGACGGTTTCGAGGAATATGGCCTCGGCAAGAGCAATATCCTCGATCGTCTGCCCGGGGACCGGATCAGGAAGGAAGCCGATGAAATAGCAGGGATGGCCGGCCTTCATCGCCACGCCGATCTCGCTGTCTGCCTTGAAACCACCGATGCCAGGCCCGTGACCCGCACGGGGATCGACAACGACGAAGGGGCGCTTCGACGGATCGATCGCGACCCCGTCGGGAGGAACGATGCTCACCAGTGCATAGTTCACCGGCCGCGCGAGTGTGCGTCCGTCGCGGACAAGCTGAGCCTCGAACTCCAGCACGTTCGGAGCGGTCTGCGTCCGGTGCTCCTCATATTGCGCACCGCGCTGCCGCATCACGTCAAGAAAAAGGACCGAGCGCTGCCAGGCATCGAGCGAATAGGAATAGGCATCGGCGAATGTCGGTATTGTCGGTATTGTCGGGATGGTGGAATGCTTGGGCATAATGTCCACTCCTCGGTGCGATTGAAGGCCGGCCCCGCTGCTTGAAGCCAATAGAACAATGCAATTCGTCTCGCATTGACTTTAGTCAAAGAGACGGGTGGCAGAGCCGCGGTATGAACTCGACATAGGTGACCCAAGAACGTCTGCTCAGGTCGCAGGAGCATAACAGTGGAGTGTTACGGCGATTTGTCGTCGTAGCGAACCGTCGCCTTGGACCCCGTGAAAGGAGCATACGTTGGCCAGTTTTCAGCGTTCGTTCGCAGTGCAGCATCATACAGAAATGGGTACCACGCAAGACGACCCTTGAAATTGTGGACGCAGCTTGCCAATTGGGGCGCAAAGCACAAGGAGTTGCCAAGGCGATGAGCGAAACCGAAATGTCCGTAGAGAAACATGTCTTCGAAGCCGATGTGGCGCGATTGCTCCATTTGATGGTGCATTCGGTCTATTCCGACAAGAACGTCTTCCTCCGCGAACTGATTTCGAACGCCGCGGACGCCTGCGAGAAGCTGCGCTACGAAGCGATCGTCTCGCCTGAGCTTCTTACCGGAGACCCCACCCCGCGCATCACGCTGACGCTCGATGAGGAAAACAGCCGTCTCGTCGTCGACGACAACGGCATCGGCATGAGCCGTGATGAACTGGTCGAAGCGCTCGGCACGATCGCCCGCTCGGGCACGCGGGCCTTCATGGAGCGCATCGAGGCCGCCCAGGGCAAGGAAGGCGCACAGCTTATCGGTCAGTTCGGCGTCGGCTTCTATTCCGCCTTCATGGTCGCCGACAAGGTCGATGTCGTGTCGCGCCGCGCCGGTTCCGAACACGCCTGGCTGTGGTCTTCCGACGGCAAGGGCAGCTACACCGTTGCTGCCGCCGAACTCGCCGATGCCCCCGCGCGCGGCACGCGCATCACGCTCCATCTGATGGAGGATGCTAAGACCTACACCTCGCGCTGGACGGTCGAGCGCATCGTCAAGGATCAGTCCGGCCATGTGCCGGTGCCGATCTCGGTCGTCGAGAAGCCCGGGGCCGAGCCGGTTTCCGTCGGCGACGGCACCGCCCTCTGGACCAAGCAGAAGAGCGAGATCAGCAAGGAAGATTACACCGACTTCTATCGTGGCGTCGCCGGGCAGTATGACGATCCGGCCCTCACGGTGCATTTCCGCGCCGAAGGCCGTCACGAATATACCGCACTTGCCTTCGTGCCCGGCTCGAAGCCCTTCGACCTCTTCGACCCGGACCGCAAGGGCCGGATGAAGCTCTACGTCAAACGCGTCTTCATCACCGACGAGGCGGAATTGCTGCCGCGCTACCTACGCTTCGTGCGCGGCCTCGTCGACACCTCGGACCTGCCGCTCAACGTCTCGCGCGAAATGATCCAGGAAAGCCCGCTGCTCGCGAGTATCCGCAAGGGTGTCACCAACCGCGTGCTGACAGCAATCGAGAAGCTGGCGGAAAGCGAGCCGGAGACCTTCGACAAAGTTTGGGAAAACTTCGGCAGCGTGCTGAAGGAAGGCATCTACGAGGACTACGAGCGCCGCGAACAACTGATCGCTCTGTCACGCTTCCGTACCACCACCTCGGATGAGGGCCAGCGCAGCCTCGCCGACTACGTCAAGGACATGAAGGAAGGCCAGTCGGCGATCTATTATCTGACGGGCGACAATCTCGGCCAGCTCAAGGCCTCGCCGCAGCTCGAAGGTTTCCGCGCCCGCGGCATCGAAGTGCTGCTCTTGACCGATCCGGTCGATAGCTTCTGGGTGACCTCGGCTCCGGACTTCGACGGCAAGCCGCTGAAGTCGATCACCCAAGGGGCGGCTGATCTCAGCAATATCGCCAAGTCTGAAGGCGACAAGGAAGAAGCGCCGAAGGCCAGCCAGCTGGTCATCGATTTCGTTGCCTTCGCCAAGGAAACACTCGGCGCGGCGGTCTCCGATGTTCGCACGTCCGACCGGCTGACGGAAAGCGCCGTCTGCCTGGTCGCGCCGGAGCACGGTCCTGATCGCCAGCTCGAAAAGATGCTGCAAGGCGCCGGCCGTCTCGACGATGCGGCCAAGCCGATCCTCGAAGTCAACCCGAACCACGCACTGATCGCCGCGATGGCCGCCAGCCCCGCCGGCGATACAGCGTTCCGAACGGATGCCGTTCAGCTGCTGCTCGACCAGGCGCGCGTGCTCGATGGCGACAAGCCGCAGGATCCGCGCGCCTTTGCCGAACGGCTGTCGCGCGTTTTCAACCGCGCACTCAAGGCCTGAAACGCAAAGCCCCGGAAATCTCCAGGATTTCCGGGGCTTTTTGCTATTTTCTCAGGTGGTGTCTTAACAAGCGCCGTCGGGGCGTCACCTTACGTTAGCCCGCCTTCGGGACCTGCATCCCGATCTCTGCCAACACCTCCTCGGTGTGCTCTCCAAGCCGCGGTACGCCGCGGTCCAGCGCAAGCTCGGCCGCCGAAAAGCGGATCGGTGTCCTGACACCCGGCGAGGTGCCGGCGGCAGCGCCCGGATGCGGCGTGTCCACCCGCATCTGCCGATGCTCGATCTGCGGATCGGCGAAAACATCGGCAACGGTATTGATCGGCCCGCCGGGCACGCCGGCATCTTCCAGCAACTTCAAGAGCGTGTCGCGCTCGATTTTCGCGGTTTCGGCTGCCAGTTCAGACGTCAGCATGTCGCGGTTCTGCACCCGCAGCGCGTTGGTCAGATAACGTTCGTCGGTCGCGAGATCGGCGCGGTCGAGCAACGCGCAGAACTTCACGAACTGCCGATCATTGCCGACCGCAACGATCAGATGACCGTCGGAGGTCGGGAAGACCTGATAGGGCGCTATGTTCGGATGCGCATTGCCGAGCCGGCGCGGCGCTTTGCCGGAGACCAGGAAGTTCAGCGCCTGGTTGGCGAGAACGCCGGTCATGCAGTCGAGCAGCGCCATGTCGATCTGCTGCCCCTCGCCGGTGCGCTCGCGCTGGGCAAGCGCCGCCTGGACGGCGATGACGCCATAGAGACCGGTGAAGATATCGGCGAAGGCAACGCCGATCTTCTGCGGCTCGCGATCGGGCTCACCGGTCAGGTCCATGATGCCGCTCATGCCCTGTACGATGTAGTCGTAGCCGGCGCGGTGGGCATAGGGACCGTCCTGGCCAAAGCCCGTGACCGAGCAATAGATCAGCTTCGGATTGATCTTCTTCAGGCTCTCGTAGTCGAGACCATACTTGGTGAGCCCGCCGACCTTGAAGTTTTCGAGCAGGACATCCGACTGGGCGGCAAGGCGGCGCACGGCCTCCTGCCCCTCCTCCGTGGTGAAATCCAGCACCACGGAGCGCTTGCCGCGGTTGCAGGCGTGGAAGTAGGCGGCGTCGAGCGTCTCGCCATCTTCGCCCGCGACGAAGGGCGGGCCCCAGGTGCGGGTGTCGTCGCCGGCCGGGCTTTCCACCTTGATGACGTCGGCACCGAGATCGGCCAGCGTCTGGCCGATCCAGGGGCCCGCGAGAATGCGGGCCAGTTCCAGGACACGAATGCCCTTCAGCGGCGCTTCCATGATCGTGCCGCTCAGAAGAAGGCCTGGAGGCCGGTCTGGGCGCGGCCGAGGATCAGCGCATGGACGTCATGCGTACCCTCGTAGGTGTTGACGGTCTCGAGGTTCACCATGTGGCGCATGACCTGGTATTCCTCGGAGATGCCGTTGCCGCCATGCATGTCGCGGGCCATTCGGGCGATATCGAGCGCCTTGCCGCAATTGTTGCGCTTGACGATGGAGATCATTTCCGGGGCCATGCGGCCCTCGTCCATCAGGCGGCCAACACGCAGCGAGCCTTGCAGGCCGAGCGTGATCTCCGTCTGCATGTCGGCAAGCTTCTTCTGGAAGAGCTGGGTCTGTGCCAGCGGACGGTTGAACTGCTTGCGGTCGAGGCCATACTGGCGCGCGGCATGCCAGCAGAACTCGGCGGCACCGAGCGCACCCCAGGAAATGCCGTAGCGGGCGCGGTTGAGGCAGCCGAACGGACCCTTCAGGCCCTCGACGTGTGGCAGAAGCGCGTCTTCGCCGACCTCAACATTGTCCATGACGATTTCGCCGGTGATCGAGGCCCGCAGCGACAGCTTGCCGGCAATCTTCGGCGCCGAAAGACCCTTCATGCCCTTCTCGAGCACGAAGCCGCGGATAGCGCCGCCATGAGCTTCCGACTTCGCCCAGACGACGAAGACATCGGCGAGCGGCGCGTTGGAAATCCACATCTTCGAGCCCACGAGGCGGTAGCCTCTCTCCGTCTTGATAGCGCGGGTCTTCATGCCGGCCGGGTCCGAGCCGGCATCCGGCTCGGTCAGGCCGAAGCAGCCGATCCACTCGCCGCTGATGAGCTTCGGGAGATACTTCTGCTTCTGCTCTTCAGAGCCATAGGCATAGATCGGGTAGATCACCAGCGAAGACTGCACGCTCATCATCGAGCGGTAGCCGCTGTCGACGCGCTCGACTTCGCGGGCGACAAGGCCGTAGGCGACGTAAGAAGCGCCGACGCCGCCATAGGTATCGGAGACCGTCACGCCGAGCAGGCCGAGCTCGCCCATCTCGCGGAAGATCTCCGGATCGGTCGATTCTTCGCGATAGGCGTCAATGACGCGCGGCTGCAGCCGGTCTTGCGCATAGGCCCGCGCGGTGTCGCGGATCATACGTTCGTCCTCGGTCAACTGATCTTCGAGGAGGAACGGATCATCCCATTGAAATTGCGTCTTGCCGGCCATGTTTCTCTCCCATCGGATTATTCGGCTCATGTTATCGCAAGGGGTGCATGCCGTTTCAAACGAAATTGAGGCACCGCCTCATGCGTTCAGGGAATGGCCCCGCGTCCGACCGGGAGCACCCCGTGTTGCAAAATCGCTGAAATATGACGACAAGAACTCAAGTCCTTCGGGCCACCACCGTGGAGCGAATGGCCAGTGCAACGCCAGAGATCAAAGCAAGCCACGACCATGGCCAATGACCGCCTCGAACGCTTCGCCCACAATCTCGACTGGAATCTGCTGCGCACCTTCGTCGTGCTGGTCGAGGAAGGCAGCATCACGGCCGCCGCAAACCGTCTGCTCCTGCAGCAGCCGGCTGTCAGCATGGCGTTGAAGCGATTGGAGCAGACCGTTGGCCAGAAGCTCATCGACCGCCGCCCCGGGCGCTTCAACCTGACGGATGCCGGCGCCCGCCTGCATGCCCAATGCCGCGATATCTTCGCCGCCGTGATCCGGCTGCCGAACGTTCTGGAGATTGCCGGCGAAGAGATCACCGGCCACCTCAACATCCACTCCGTCAGCCACGCCCACAACCCTGCCTGGGACCGCAAGCTCGAAAGTTTCTTCCGTCTGCACCCAAAGGTGACGCTATCGGTCACCGTCGCGACGACGGTGGACGTTCTAAGCGCCGTCGAGCGAAACGTCGCGACCATCGGCCTTTGCGACGGCAACATACCCGACTGGCTCAACAAACGCTTCCATGTACGCGAACGCTACGCGCTCTACTGCGGCCGCGATCATCCGCTGTTCGGCGTTCAAGGCGTCGACTTCAACGATCTCAGGGGCAATCCCTATATCGCCTTCATCGCCGACGTGCTTGGCGGGCAGCACATGAACTCGGTGACCGCGGTGCGTGCCGTCGGGTCTTTCGGCCAGCAGGTCCGCGCCGTCTCCTGCAATGTCGAAGAGGTGATGCGGCTGATCGCCTCCAATGTCGGCATCGGCATGCTGCCCGACCACCTGGCGGCGCCAGCCGTTGCAGAGGGCGAACTCTGGCAGTTGCCGCCCTACACCGACCTGCCGACGACCGACGTCTTTCGCATTTCCAACCCGAACGCGATCCTCAATCCGGCGGAAGCTGCTTTTCTTTCCCATGTCGCCGATACCGAGCCCCTCGACCACTGTCTCGACGAGATAGCCTGACCATCATCAGAATTGATAGCCACCTTTCCGGTTATAAATTTGAACGCGGATGGCAGCTTGCCTATGGTCCCGCCAACAACCAATGGAGGCAGGACATGCGGGACTACGATGTGGCGATCATTGGCGGCGGGATCGCCGGCCTGTCACTCGCCTATTTCCTGGCACCACATCGCTCCGTGGTGGTGATCGAGCGGGAGGAAGGGCTCGGCTATCACAGCACCGGCCGCTCGGCCGCAGAATTCGTGCTGCGCTACAACACGCCGGAAGTCTGTGCGCTCGCGGCCATCTCCAAGTCCTTCTTCGACAAACCGCCTGAGGGGTTTTCCGAAGTGGCGCTGCTCAAGCAGCGCGGCGGCGTCATGATCGCCAACGCCGAGAAGGCTGATCGCTTCGAAGAGGTCTTCGCCGAGGAAAGTCGCGCCAATGCCGAGATCCAAAGGCTGACCGTCGACGAAGTTATCGCACGGGTGCCTATTCTCCGGCGGGACTACGTTGCCGCGGCCTATTACGATCCGCATTTCTGGGACATCGAAGTCGAGAACCTCGTTCAGGGTTACGTCAGGGGCGCCCGCCGGCATGGCGCCACGATCGTCGAACGCTCGGACGTACTGGCGCCACGTCGGGATGGCGATCGCTGGGTGCTCACGACCAGTGCCGGCGATGTCGGCGCAAAGACGATCGTCAATGCCGCCGGCGGTTGGGCCGATCCGGTTGCGGACCTGTTCGGCGTCGCCCCCGTCGGTATCGTGCCGCATCGCCGCACGGCGATCACCGTCGATCTCCCCGAAGGCATCGATGCGCTCACCTTGCCGGAGATCAACGAGATCGATGAAGACTTCTACATGAAGCCCGAGGGTGGGCGGCTGCTCGCCTCGCCCGCCGACGCCACCCCTTGCGAGCCGGCCGACGTCCAGCCCGAGGAAATCGACGTCGCCTGGGCGGCGCACTACATCGAAGAGGCAACGACCGTACCGGTTCGCCGCATCTTCAAGAGCTGGGCCGGCATGCGCAGCTTCTCGCCCGACAAGTTGCCGGTCATCGGCTTTGCCCGCGACCGACCGGATTTCTTCTGGCTCGCCGGCCAGGGCGGCTACGGCATTCTGACCTCACCGGCGCTCGGCGCACTCGCCGCGAACCTCGTCATCGGTACCACAACACCGGACGGCTTCGAGGCGGTCGGTCTCGATCCCTCGAAGTTCAGCCCGACACGCCTGGAGAAGTGACACGGCCGCTCGCCGCCGCCCGACACCGTTCACGGACCATTTGCCGACAAGTCTAGACCGTCGGCCGGATCACTTGCGCGCCAGGCTGAAGGAAAAATGGCTGCCGCGGTGATAGTCGAGCGCGTAGACCACCGGCAAGCCGGCCGCATTGAAACAGGTCTCGCGGATCAGCAGTGCCGGCCCGAAATCGCGCAGGTCGTTGCGCTCCACCACATCATCGGGAAGCATGACGGCGGAGACGATCGCGGCCGACATCCTGGGCCTGCTCCTGTGCTGGTCCAGCAGATCGAGCAGTGAACCGGTCCAATCGACATCATAAAGGCGCAACGGGATGATGCTGCGCGGGATGAAGTCGACGCAATAGAGGATCGGCTCGTCCTTGTGCAGCCGCAGCCGTTCGAGACGGATCACCCGCTCGCCCGGCTGCAGCCGCAACTGCTCAGCTGTGGTGGCGTCGGGTGCTTCCTCCGCCACCGAAAGAACCTTGTTGGCCGTGGCGTAGCCATAGTGCCGGGCCATGTCCGTGACGCTTTCGAAGACCGTGATCGGGCGATCGACCTGCACGGCGGACATCGCCGAGACGAACCGTCCCCGGCCGTGCTCGACATAGATGATGCTGTCCTGCTCGAGCAGCTTCAGCGCTTCGCGCAGCGCCGGACGCGAGATCTTGAAGCGCTGCGTCAACTGCGCCTCGGTTGGCAGTTTGTCGCCGGGATTGAGCCCTTCGTCGCGAATCAGATCCGCGATGCGGTCGCGGAGCTGAATGACCAGTGTGCGCGTATCACGAAGGGGTTCGTCCAATTCCTCTCACTCCGTTGAACAATCACAAGGATGTTCTTGTCTGACAAATTCTGGAAGGTCAAGTGCGCCTCCGGCCAACCGGATTTTCGCTGCTACTCGGCGTGCATCGCGAGGTGCAGCGGTGCTGGCGAGATATCTCTCTTGACACCGCTTCGCATTGTTGTCAGTTGTCTTACAACATTAAGGAGAACGGCGGACGCCATGACCGCCGACCGAGGCAATCACCGGGAAAGCGTGTCATGCTGAACTTCGACGAACAGAGATTTCTTCGCATCCAGTCGGGCGCTGGCGCACTGCGCCAGCAACTGGACACCACCATCTCGGCCTGTCTCGCCGCCGGCGCGGAGAACATCTTTTTCACGGGAACGGGAGGCGCCGCCATCCTGATGCAGCCGGCAGCCCAGCTTCTTCAGCGCCAGTCCCGCTTTACCACCTTTATCGACATGCCGGCAGAGCTCGTCCTTTCCGGATCGGCAAACCTGAATTCCAGGTCCATCGTGGTCATTCCCTCCCTCTCCGGCACCACGAAGGAAAGCGTGGCGCTGCTCGAGAAGGCAAAAGCGGTTGGCGCGACGGTATTGACGCTGGTCGGGCATCGGGACACGCCACTCGGCCAAGGCGGAGACCACGTCTTCGTCAATTTCGCCGAAGACGACACCTCCTGCGAGTCCTTCTTTCTGCAATCGCTGTTCATTGCGCTTTCGATCATGCGCCACCGCGGGGAACTCGAAAATTACGAGCGGATTGTGGGTGAACTCGAAACCCTGCCGCAGGCGCTGCTGGAGGTGAAGCGAAGCTTCGAACCCCGAGCAGAGGATTTCGCGAAGGTTCTTGCCGGCTCCAACTACCACATCATCACCGGCGCCGGTAACGTGTGGCCGGAAGCCTTCTACTACGGCATGTGCATTCTCGAGGAGATGCAGTGGATCCGCACCCGTCCGGTGCATGCCTCAGACTTTTTCCACGGAACGCTCGAACTGGTGGAACAGGATGTCAGCGTCATCCTGTTCAAGGGCGAAGATGCGATGCGTCCGCTCGCCGAACGCGTTCAGAACTTCGTGCCCGGTTACACGAGCAAGCTCACCGTGCTCGACACGACGGAGTTCTCCCTCCCCGGCCTCTCTCCCGACGTGCGCGGTCTCGTCTCGCCGATCGTGCTTGCAACAGTGCTCGAGCGCATCAGTGCCCACCTCGAGGTCATGCGCAATCACCCGCTGACAACGCGGCGCTACTACAAGCGCGTTGCCTACTGAGCATTCGAGACGTAATCGTTCGCCCGACGGTCGCGGATGCGAAAACGCGTTCGCGACCTTTCCATGCGGCCGCCAGGAGACGCTATGACCACTTTCCGCCTTGCTGCCGTCGGCGACAATTGCATCGACCGTTTCCAGGCGCCGGTCGGGGAAACCTATGTCGGTGGTAACGCGATCAATGTCGCCGTGCAGTCGGCGCTTCTCGGACACCAATCTTTCTACTTCGGCGCCGTCGGTCGTGACCGCGACGGCGCACAGGTGCGGCAGCTTCTCGAGCAGAACGGCGTGCGGCTTGACGGCCTCAAGGAGCGTGACGTCAACACCGCCTATACCGACATCGGCATCACGCCGGATGGCGACCGTGTCTTCCTCTATGAGGATTTCGGCGCCTGTGCCGGTTACCGACCCGACGCGGACGACCTCGCTCTCCTGAAGACCATGGATCACGTGCATATCGGCTGGCTCGACGACGGCGGCGCGCTGCGCCGGGCACTTGCAGCCGCGGGTGTCAGCGTCTCGCAGGATGTCTCCGTCAACGCCGCCCCCGCCGACCTCGGCGTGGAGGGCCTCAACATCGCCTTCGGGTCCGGCGGCGACGGTGTTCAGGACGCAGAACGCTTGGCTGATGGCTTCCTCTCTCGCGGTGCTAAGCTGGCCGTCGTCACGCGAGGCGCCCTCGGCTCGCTCGCAAGCGACGGAACCGAACTGGTATCGACCGGCAGCCGTCCTGTGGATGTCGTCGATACCACCGGCGCGGGCGACAGCTTTATCGCCGGGTTCATTCTGGCTCACCTTCAAGGCCGCCCGTTGATCAAGCGGCTGGAGGCCGGGCGCGACCTCGCTGCGCGCACCTGCACCCATGTCGGCGGGTTTCCGCAACAGCCGCACACTCTGTAACAAGACGAGCCCGCCTCACCCGACCCAGTTCAACAACGGGCCCGGTAAATGGCGGGCGTCTTCAGGCTTGCCACCCCAAGAAATTCGCGTGCGCACCGTACTCAGCGGACATCGAAGCGCCCGAAGCGGGCCTCGACACGAGACTGCAGGAACTCAAGACCGATCGACAGGATCCAGTAGATCATCGAGGCGGTGATCAGCATCTCGATGTGCCGGAACTCGGTCTGGCCTTGAGTGCGGGCGAGATACATGATCTCCCAGACGCCGACGACGGAGACGAGCGAAGAGTCCTTCAGCATGGCGATGAACTGGTTGCCAGTCGGCGGGACGATGACGCGCATCGCCTGCGGCATGATCACCAGCGCCATTGTCTGGCTCGGGCTAAGGCCGAGTGCGGTCGCCCCTTCCGTCTGGCCGCGCGGGATGCTCTCGATGCCGGCCCGGAAGATCTCTGTCATATAGGCGCCATAGCAGAGCGACAGCGCCAGGATGCCCGCCGGCACCGCGCCGATGACGTAGCCGACCTGCGGCAGGCCGAGGTAGATGATGTAGATCTGCATCAACAACGGCAGACCGCGGAAGAGCGAGGTGTAGAAGGTCGCGAGACCGTAGATCACGCCGTTCTTCGACAGCTTCGCAATTGCCCCGACCAGCGCGATGAGGGTGGCGATCGCGATCGAGATCACCGAGATATAGAGCGTCGTGACGACGCCCTGGGAGACCAGGTAGCCGATCTTCTTGGCGATGAAGGCGAAGGACAGATCGAACGAGTAGAAAAACAGCATCAGCAGGACGAAGAGCTCGACCCAGACGCCGATCACCTGTCCGCTACGCGGCAATTGCCGCAAAGCCTTCCAGTTCGCTACCGCGATCAGCGCGACCAGCAAGGCACTGACCAACCGGCCGAGCGCTGGATTGGCTTCCAGCCACCCTGCCGAAGTCGGCAGCAGATGCCCGATCCAGGCAGGGCTGATGCCGAGCCCGTAGATCGCCAGCGTGACGAGCGCCAGCATGAGAAACATGCCGGACCGTCGCGCGACATCCGGATAAGTCAGTATCAGACGACCAATCATCTCAAAATCTCCGGCGTTCAGGCCGCGCGCTCGCGCCACCAGTCCTGTGCCTGCAGTTTCCAGTAGGTGAGTTGAGCAACCGCCAGCCCGGCATAGCCGCCGGCCCAGACCAGACCGAACGGCCGGAAGAGCTTGTAGCGGTCGGACTGTTCGAGAATGCCTTCGGCCACCAGCTTGCCGCCGATCGCCGTGGTGTTGAGCCCGTGGCCGCCAAAGGCGGTGCAATGCCAGACTCCCGGCCGCATCTCGCCGATCTGGGGCATCAGGTGGCGTGCATAGGACATCAGCCCAGACCAGGCGAGCTCGGTCTTCAGTTCCTTGAGTTGCGGATAGGTGCCCGTCATCTCGCGCCGCAATTCGGCCGCAAGGGCCGCCGGCGAAGCTGCCCGCGTGGTGATCCGCCCGCCCCAAAGCAGTCGTTTGCCTCCATCCACCAGCCGGTAATAGTCTCCGGCGCGGCGGTTGTCGCCGATCGCGTCGCGGGTGGCGATGGCCGAACGGATCAGATCCGGCGCCTCTTCGCTCAGCATCACATAGGTGGCGATCGGCAGGAACGCCCGCTGCAGCCGGCCGTTGAGCGCGCCGGTGTAGCCACCGGTCGTGAAGACGACCTGGCGTGCCTTGACGCGGCCGCGGGCGGTCGACACCGTCTTCTCGGCCCCATCGAGCGTGCTCGCCGTTGCCGCCGAGCCCTCGTAGATCTGCCCACCCAGCCGCTCGATCTCTTCTGCCACCGCACGAAGGTAGTTGAGCGGGTGCATGTGGAAGGCCTTGGGGTCGCGCAGACCCTGGAAATAGCGCTTCGACTTCAGCACCGCGCGAATGTGCTCGGTGTCGAAGTATTCCAATTCGTACCCGTAGTTTTGGCGCATCGCGTCGGCATGTGCCTTCAAACTGCCGTCGTCGTCGTAGCGCAGCACGCTGGTGATGCCGGGCTGCGCTTGCGCGCTCTCGATCTTCAGCGCCGCGATCGTATCCCGAACGAAATCCACGCCTTCGATCGACAGGCGGTGGATCTGCCGTGCACCTTCGGCACCGGCCAGTCGAGCAATATTCTCGCCACCGGTCGCAAAACCGGGGCTGACGAAGCCGCCATTTCGACCGGAAGCCCCGAAGCCGACACTCTCGGCCTCGAGCACCACAACCGACTGCCCGGCGCGTGCAAGCTGAAGCGCCGTTGTCAGACCAGCAAGGCCACCGCCGACAACGACCGTGTCACATTCGATGGTTTCCGAAAGCACTGGTCTGACCTTCCGGTCGACCATCGTGTTTTTGTAGTAGGTATCGGGATAGGACATGTTCTCTCGCCCTGCAGACAGCGAATAAGGGTTGCGGGCGGCATGAACTGCCGCCGCACAGACTTGTCCAACTCAGTCGGCGCTGTAGTCCTTGCCGTACCACTTGGTGGTAAAGCTCGCGAGCGTGCCGTCTTTCTTCATCTCGTCGATGAGATCGCCGATCTTCTTCGTCCACTCGGGGTCGGTCTTTTCCGCGATCACGACGAGCGGCTCCTTGAACGCGTACTCGCCGTCAAGGACCTTGAGCGGATAACCGTTCTTGATGGCGTTCAGCGCGGTCTGTTCCGGCGCGATGACCGCATCAAGGCGCACGCCATTGCCGAGGCGCAGGTCGTCGAAGGGAAGCATGGAGTCGGCAAAGGTGCGGATTTCGCCCGGCTCCAGCTTGTATTCGATCGGCGGAAGCCCCGGCGCGTCGATTTCCAACTGCCGGCGAATGAAATCTTCCGATGTCGTGGCCGTTTCAACGCCGACGACCTTGCCGTTCAGGTCGGTGACAGACTTCGCCTCACTGTCCTTGTGCAACACGTAGACATAGGGGCTGTAGTAATAGATGCCGGCAAAGTCGATGACCTGGGCGCGTGCCTTGGTGGGGGTGACGGAGCCGACGCCGACGTCATAACGTCCCTGCCAGCGGCCGCCGGTCAAGGTCGCCCAGTCCGGCGTCTCGAAGCTGACCTCGACGCCAAGGCGCTTGCCGATCTCGCGGGAGACATCGATGTCGAAGCCGACCAGCTGGTTACTGTCGCCGAGATAGCTCTGCGGTGGCCACCCGCTATTGGTGGCGACCACCATGGCCTTCTTGCTCATGACACGGTCGAGCGTCTCGCCTGCCTGCGCGGCGGTGGCAAGCGCCAGCGCGGCAGCGCCGACGGCGAGCTGTAGAACCAGTTTCCTCACGCATTCCTCCTGTTTGAACGTCAGCAATGGGTTCCCGTTTATGTAAGATGTCTGACAACATAAGTTAGAAAAGATCGATAAAGACGAGTCAAGGGCGGAAGCGCATCCGCTCCATGAAACGAAGTGATGGGACCATGTGTCTTCGTGATGAATGAGCCAATTAAGCACGCTCCTGCACCGAAGCGCCTTCATACCGGCAAGAGGCACCGGGGCATCCCCGGCTCCGACTTCGGACAAGTACAGGACAACGCGGCAGTCCGGCGCGCGAACTCAAAGGCGCAGTTCCCGGACTCACGCCCGGGCCTATCGTGGGTCGCAGCATCCTGAGGCTGATTTAGAGTGTAGCGTTGAACCCATGAACCTCGCCACACCGATTGAAGCCATCGGCGAAACCTGACAGGAATACGTCCGGGAGGACGGTTCATGTATTATGCGATCTTGGCTTATCACACGGCAGGCGTCGTCGAATCCTGGAGCGAGGAGGAGGATGCGGCCCTGATGTCCGATCTACTCCAGGTGCATGATCGCTTCGTTCAGCAGAAATCATTCGGACCGGCCGCGCGGCTCGGCCCCGCTGAGGCAGCGGTGACGCTGAGGGGCAAGGGCGAAGGCATCGTCACGGACGGCCCCTTCGCTGAAACCAAAGAGCATCTCCTTGGCCTCTACGTCGTGGACTTTCCGACGCTCGACGCAGCAATCGCAGCGGCACGCGACCTGCGGCGCAGCAATCCCACCGCGATCTACGAGATCCGACCGATCGCGCTCTATGTTCCGGGGGCGACCTTGGAGCCTGGACCGTAGAGCCAGGAATCGCACGGCGGTACTGTGCAAGGACGCGATCAGGCGACCGCCCTCGATCCAGCCGAATCTCAAGCTGCAATCGTGCGGGAGGTGGCCAATCGGGCACCCACCGGCGCGATGTCCTTCACTTTTGATTAACCCAGCCCGCGCGGGTGTGAACTGTAACAGAACTTACAACAAACTGACATTTCGCTTTCATGAAGCGCCGATATGGCAGGTGTCACACCGATGACCGGTCTCCCCGAAAGAGGACCTGCTAGAAATGTTTCAGTTGAAGAGTGTAACCCGCCAGTTCGGCAAGAAGACAGCCGTAAGTTCGGTTACCTTCGACATCCCGCAGGGTCAGATGGTCGGCGTGATCGGCCGCTCGGGTGCCGGCAAGTCGACGCTGCTGCGCATGATCAATCGCCTCGTCGACCTGTCTTCAGGCTCGATCGTCTATGACAGCGCGGAAGTGTCGTCACTTCGCGGCGCTGCACTGCGCAACTGGCAGCGCGACTGTGCCATGATCTTTCAGCAGTTCAACCTGGTGCCGCGCCTCGACGTACTCACCAACGTTTTGCTCGGTCGCCTCAATCACCGCTCGACGGTGCTCAGCATCCTCAACATGTTCACCCGCGAAGAACGCATCATGGCGATCGGCGCGCTCGAGCGCCTCGGCATCGAACAGACCGCACTTCAGCCCGCAGGCACGCTCTCCGGCGGCCAGCAGCAGCGCGTCGCGATCGCCCGCGCGCTGATGCAACAGCCGAAGGTTCTGCTCGCCGACGAGCCGATCGCCTCGCTCGACCCGCTGAACGCCAAAATCGTCATGGACGCACTGCGCGACATCAACGAACGCGACGGCATCACGGTCATCACCAATCTCCACACCCTCGATACCGCGCGCAACTATTGCGAACGCATCATCGGCATGGCGCATGGCCGCGTCGTCTTCGACGGCCAGCCCAAGGATCTGACGGCGGCAGCGGTTGCCGAGATCTACGGCGCCGACACGGGCATCGAGGAGTCGATGACCTCCACCAGCATCAACATTCCGGCGGCCGAACCGCAGGAAGAAACGGCATCGGCCGGCCTCAAGCCGCTGGCACTGGCCGGCATCTGACGCCCGCCAGGATCGAAAGCCCGCGTCAAGGGCACCTCTTTGAAACCGAATAGGATCCGGTCAAGCCGGACACACGGGAGAACCTTATGCTGAAGAAAGCTCTTCTGGGCGCCGTCGCGCTCCTCGCCCTCGTCGGCCACGCCCAGGCTGAAGACCTCAAGGAATTCCGCATCGGCATTCTCGGCGGCGAAAACGAAGCCGACCGCCTGCGCAACTTCCAGTGCCTCGTCGACAAGCTGCCGGCTGCCATCGGCGTCCAGAAGGTCTCGCTGTTCCCGGCTGCCGACTATGACGGCGTTATCCAGGGCCTGCTCGGTGGCACGCTCGACTACGCCGAGCTCGGCGCTTCCGGCTATGCCAAGATCTACCTCGCCAAGGCTGATGCCGTCGAGCCGATCCTGACGACCGTTCAGACCGACGGTTCGACCGGCTACCACTCGATCATGGTTGCCCGCAAGGATTCCGGCATCACCAAGCTCGAAGACCTGAAGGGCAAGAAGCTCGGCTTCGCCGATCCGGACTCGACCTCGGGCTACCTCGTCCCGCTCGTCACCCTGCCGGAAGCGATCGGCGCGCCGGTCAAGGAATTCTTCGGTGAAACCGGCTTCGGCGGCGGTCACGAAAACCTCGTTCTCGAAGTCGTCAAGGGCACCTTCGATGCCGGCACGACCTTCGGCTCGGGCGTCGGCGAATTCAAGGACGGCTACACCTCGGGCAACCTGAAGAAGATGGTCGACAAGGGCATCCTCGACATGAACGACCTCGTCGAGCTCTGGAAGTCGCCGCTGATCCCGAACGGCCCGATCGTCGTGCGCACCTCGATGAACGACGACATGAAGGCGAAGTTCAAGCAGTTCATGGTCGACCTGCCGAAGACCGACGCTGCCTGCTTCTCGGCCATCCAGGGCGGTGACTTCACCGGCTACACCGAAGTCAACTCCGATTTCTACAAGCCGATCATCGACGCCCGCAAGGCAACGATCGGCGGCTGATAGACCGCATCTTCCGGGAACGCTGGCCGCCCAAACGGCCAGCGTTTCACTGTTTGAAGGGGTGCTCGACACCAGCCCTTCAAACATACCCTACCGCTTTGTTTTCACGCATTTCCTGACGGAAAGCCGCTCCGTGCTTTTCCTTGAAATGCCATAGAGGCCGGCGCGAGCCGGAACGGTCATGGCAACTTCCCTGCTCCCGCGATATCTGAGCGACAACGGCGCCGTCATCGAGCGCCATTGGCAGGAACTGAGTTCCCGCCGCCGGCTCTACTCCTGGCTCGGCTTCGGCATCCTCTTCCTGGCGCTCTCGGGCTCGCTCTGGTTCGCCAACGATTCCAACGCCGGCAAGTTCTTCGATCGCCTGCCGCATTTCTTCGACTTCGTCGGCGATCTCGCACCGCGTGACGGGCTGGAAATCTTCCGTGCCATGTTCGACCTGCCCTCGCCCTATGACGACGGCAGCTTCAAATACAACTACCCGGACGGCCGGCTGGACCTGACCGACAGCTTCTATATCCCCGAATACGTGCACAAGATGCTGGAAACCGTGAACATCGCGATCTTCTCGACGATCATCGGCACGGCACTCGGTTTCGTGCTCTGCTTCTTCGCAGCGCGCAACCTGATGCCCAATCCGTGGATCCGCGGTACCGTTCGCCGGATCATGGAGATCCTGCGCGCCTTTCCGGAAGTGGTGATTGCCGGCTTCTTCCTCGCCATCCTCTCGCTCGGCCCCATTCCCGCGATCGCCGCGGTCTCGATCCACACGGTCGGTGCGCTCGGCAAGCTCTTCTACGAAGTGGTCGAAAACGCCGACATGAAGCCGGATGAGGGCCTGCGTGCCGCGGGCGGCAACTGGATCGAGCGCGTCTGGTTCGGCATGGTGCCGCAGGTGCTGCCCAACTTCACCAGCTACTTCCTGCTGCGCCTCGAAATCAACGTGCGCGCCTCGACCATCATCGGCGCCGTTGGTGGCGGCGGCATCGGCGAGCTGCTGCGCCTTTCGATCGGCCAGGGCCACCAGGCGAAAACGCTTGCGATCGTCATCCTGCTGTTCGCGACCATTTTCGCCGTCGACCAGTTTTCCGCCTGGCTTCGCCGTCGCCTCGTCGGCGAACAGGCCTTCCAGCTTGCCCAGTAGGTGCGCGCTATGACCACGACCACACGACTGAGCCCGATGGAGATGGACGCGATCGCGGCCCGCCATCCCGAGCTCCTGAAATCCTCGACCTCCAAGCGTGTACGCACGGCAACGATCGCCGGCGGCATTGTCGTCTATCTCATCTTCAGCTGGTGGTTCTTATCGATCGGTCAGGTGCTTGGCAACGCCAACTGGGGTATCGCCGGCACTTATCTCGCCGACTGGGTCTCCTACGAGGTGCGGCCCGAGATCCACATCGCCTCCGACCGGACAATGAGCCTCAACTATCAGCGCAATTCGCCGCTCGGGCCCAATCCCGATCCGGATTGGGTGGAACTCGACAAGGAGACGGTGACGCGCCGCGTGGAAATTCCGGCGTCGACGACGCAGGCGGCAAAGCCGAAGGCAAGCTCGTCCTTCAGCTTCATGACGCCCGGTTCAGCACTCGGCGGCACCACCACGGCCGAAGCTCAAAACCGCGTCGAAACCCGCACGGAAGAAGTCCTGACCCGAGTCGTCGTGACCTATGACCGCTCAACCAGGATCGAGATCGCCGACAGCCTGGTCAAGGCGACCCATGGAGGCGAGACCCTGGTGATGGCCGTCGATGGCGCCGACAGGGTGATGCCGCAGGGCACGCTGCCCACCTGGGCGACGCAGAAGCGTCCAGGCGAGAAGATCGTGCTTGCATTCGGCGCCACCGGCTGGGCCGAAGTCGAAGGTGACGAGGTTTCTATCCGCAATCGCTTCTTCGGCTGGGCGAACTTCCTCTTCGACACCAACTCGCCCTTCTTCGGCAAGAGCTACGGCGAGGTCGCCTCGCTCATCATATCCGGCGAGCGCATCGATCCGGCCCGCTCGAACCTTTCGCTTGCCTGGAACAACATCCTCTACAACGCCGAGTGGCAGCATCTGGATGTCTGGACGAAGCTCCTGCAGACCGTCGTCATGGCCTTCGTCGGCACACTCTTTGCATCGCTGATCGCCTTCCCGCTCTGCTTCCTCGCGGCGCGCAACATTACGCCGAGCTTCATGACCAACCAATTGGTCAAGCGCTTCTTCGACTTCCTGCGATCGGTGGACATGTTTATCTGGGCGCTGTTTTTTACCCGCGCCTTCGGCCCCGGACCGCTTGCCGGTATCTCGGCGATCTTCTTCACCGACACCGGCACGCTCGGGAAGCTCTATTCCGAGGCGCTGGAAAACATCGACGACAAGCAGCGCGAAGGCGTCAAGTCGGTGGGTGCTGCGCCGCTTGCCGTACAGCGCTTCGGCGTGCTGCCGCAGGTGTTGCCGGTCTTTGCGAGCCAGGCGCTTTATTTCTGGGAATCGAACACCCGTTCGGCGACGATCATCGGCGCCGTCGGCGCGGGCGGTATCGGTCTCAAGCTCTGGGAAGCAATGCGCACCAATTCCGATTGGGAAAATGTCGCCTACATGGTGCTTCTGATCTTGCTGGTTGTCTTTATTTTCGACAGCATCTCGAACGCGTGCCGTTCACGCCTGATGGGTCGCAGGGCACATTGACGACAGCCAAGCATTTGCGCGTCCGCCATCATGATGTTGTCATGGAAATCGGCTAGCTGCGCATCGCATCCCGCAAACAATCGACCCGCCTCCCCGGCGGGCCGGTCGCTACAAGAAAGTGAAGACCGTGCGTTATGCAATCTACTTCGCGCCGCCGGCGGACGACCGGCTGTCGCAGACCGCGTCCCGTTGGCTTGGCCGTGACGCCTTTACCGGCCAGGATCTTGCTCTTCCGACGATCGCCGGGATCGACGAAGCGACGCAACGCACACTGACAGCAGACCCGCGACGCTACGGTTTTCACGGAACGCTGAAGGCACCCTTCGAGCTTGCCGAGGGCCGCGACGAAGACGAACTCCTCAGCATCTTCGAATGCTTCGCCGCTGACCTCGATCCCTTCGAAATCCCTGAAATCGTCCTGCACCAGCTCGGTCCTTTTTTTGCCCTGGTGCCGTCCGCTCCCTCTGCCGAACTGCAGGATCTGGCCGAAGATGCCGTTCACCGCTTCGACCCGTTCCGCGCGCGCCTGTCGGAGGCGGACTTCGCCCGGCGCAAGCCGGACAGCTTGCCAGAACGCCAGAGGCGCTACCTGAGGGAATGGGGCTATCCCTATGTATTCGAAGAATTTCAGTTCCATCTGACTTTGACTGGACCGGTCCCTGCCGAGACCGGCGGCGTCATGCGCTCGGCGCTCGAAACCACCTTTGCCGATCATATCGGCAAACCGCTTCACGTCACGTCAGTCGCGCTCTTCGTCGAACCGGAGCGCGGCGCCCCCTTTATTGTCCGCTCCCTGCTGCCGCTCGGCAGCGACTCCCAACGAAAGATCGCATGAGATGAGCAAAGAACAGGTTTTGACCAACGCCCGCATCGTCCTTGAGGACAGTATCCTCGACGGTTCGGTGCTGATCCGCGACGGCAAGATTGCCGATATCTCCGCGGGGACGGTCGCCAGCGGCGAGGACTTCGAAGGCGATTATCTGATCCCGGGCCTCATCGAGCTGCACACCGACCATCTCGAAGCCCACTATTCGCCGCGCCCCGGCGTGCGCTGGCTGAAGATCGCAGCGATCCAGGCGCATGACGCGCAGGTCGTCACCTCCGGCATCACAACGGTCTTCGACTGCCTGCGTCTCGGTTCCGACGAAGACGGCGGCTTCCAGAAGGGCGAGATGCGCAGCATGGCTGATGCCCTGGCGCAGGCCAAGGAAGAAGGTCGGCTGCGCGCCGACCACCTGATCCACCTGCGCTGCGAAGTCTCGACCTCCGACGTGCTCGATCACTACGAGGACTTCCGGCACGACCCGCAGGTCAGGCTCGTTTCCCTGATGGACCATGCGCCAGGCCAGCGTCAGTTCCAGACGATGGACCAGTACACGCTCTACTACAAATCCAAGCGCGGACTTTCCGACGCGGAATTCGCCCGCTTCGTCGAGCGTCAGCAGGCGCTTTCGGCGAAATATGCCGGCCCGCACCGCACTGCGCTGGCTGAGGCCTGCGCGGCCCGCGGCATCACGATTGCCAGCCATGACGACGCGACGGTCGACCACGTCGAAGAATCGGTCGGCTTCGGCATCAAGCTTGCCGAATTCCCGACAAGCTTCGAAGCCGCCGAAGCGTCGCACCGCGCGGGCCTGAGCGTGCTCATGGGCGCGCCGAACATCGTTCGCGGCAAGTCGCACTCCGGCAACATCGCCGCCCGCGACCTGGCGGAACGTGGCGTGCTCGACGTGCTGTCGTCGGACTATGTGCCCTTCAGCCTGATCCACGCGCCTTTCGTTCTTTCCGACGAAGTCGAAGCCATTGACCTGCCGAAGGCGATCGCGATGGTGACCTCGACGCCAGCGCGCACCGTCGGCCTTGACGACCGCGGCCGCGTCGCAGTCGGTCTGCGCGCCGATATCGCCCGCGTCCACCGCAGGCAAGGCATTCCGGTCGTGCGCTCCGTCTGGCGCGAAGGACGGCGTGTCGCATGAGCGCGAACGAACAGGGCGGCGCGCTCGTCGTCGTCGTTGGCCCAAGCGGCGCCGGCAAGGACAGCGTCATGGGATTTGCCGCCCGGCACTTTGCCGACTGTCACGACGTGTATTTCGTCCGGCGTGTCATCACCCGTCCGTCGGATGCCGGCGGCGAGGTGCATGAAAGCGTCTCCGAAGACGAGTTCGTCGACATGCAAAAGGACGGCGCCTTCGCCGTCTTCTGGGACGCGCATGGCCTCAAATACGGCATCCCATCCGTGGTGCTCGATAATGTCCGGAACGGCATGACGGCGATCGTCAACGGCAGCCGCGGTGCCTTGCAGGCGTTCCGGGAAGCGTTCGGCGACATCGCCGTCGTCGTCATCACCGCCGAGGCACCGGTTCTGGCAAAGCGGCTTGCAGAACGCGGCCGCGAGAGCGAGGAAGAAGTCCTGCGACGACTGAGCCGCCAGGCCCCCGATGTCACGTCGGGGCCCGGCGTGAGCGTCATCGACAATAGCGGCAGGCTCGACATCGCCGGCACCCGCTTCGTCGACCTAGTGGAACGATTGCGCATCAAGGCGGACCACGCCGCCTGACGGGGGCGAGCGGTACCGTCGGCTTCGCCTCTCGAATCGACATGGCAGGGCTTTAGGCCGGATATCTTTTCTGACGATCGATTGACACGAGCCCCGAAATTCCGGTTTCGGGGCTTTTTTGCGTTCGCGCGCTTCGGAAGCACGTCGCACAGAAGTTGCTCACAGAATCAATTTGTTGACGCCGCTTGCTCATGTTTTTGAACAGCGCCGCGTCTCTTTTCTTCGCCTTTAGGCCCTGTCCTTTTCCTCCCGCCACACGATTTTCCTCTTGAGGAGCGAATTAATATGTATATACATTATATCCAGTGGAGGCGACCTCATGAACGATATCTCGACCCGCAAGCAGGCATCCGGCGTTTGGCGCAACACGCGCCTTGTGACGTTGAGCGAAGGCGCCGAAGGACTTGGGCTTGTCGAGAATGCGGCCGTTGCTGTCGTCGATGGGCGGATCGCTTTTGCGGGTCCCGATCGCGATCTGCCGGCCAACCTCGCAGGCCGCCTCGAAACGGTTGACTGCGAAGGCCGCGTGATGACGCCGGCTCTGATCGATTGCCATACGCATCTCGTGCACGGCGGCAACCGCGCCCGCGAGTTCCAGATGCGGCTCGAAGGCGCCACCTATGAAGAGATCGCACGGGCCGGCGGTGGCATCGTTTCCTCGGTGAAGGCGACCAATGCGCTGAGCGTCAACCAACTCGTGGAAAGCGCTCTGCCACGGCTCGACACGCTTCTTTCCGAAGGTGTTTCGACGGTCGAAATCAAGTCCGGTTACGGGCTCAATGTGACGGCTGAGCTCAACATGCTGCGCGCCGCGCGCAAGCTCGAAACGCTGCGGCCGGCCCGCGTCGTCACCAGCTACCTCGCCGCGCATGCGACGCCGGCAGACTACAAGGGCCGCAACGGCGACTACATCACCGACGTCGTGCTGCCCGGCCTCGATGCGGCGCACGCCGAAGGGCTGGTCGATGCGGTCGACGGTTTCTGCGAGGGCATTGCCTTCTCGACCGCAGAGATCGCCCGTGTCTTCGACCGCGCCAAGGCACTAGGCCTGCCGGTCAAGCTGCACGCAGAACAGCTTTCCAATCTCGGCGGTGCGAAGCTCGCGGCATCCTATGGTGCGCTCTCGGCCGACCATCTCGAATATCTCGACGCCGAAGGCGCCGCAGCCCTTGCCAAGGCCGGCACGGTTGCCGTCCTGCTCCCCGGTGCGTTCTATGCACTCCGCGAAGAGCGCCTACCGCCGGTTCAGGCGCTGCGCGACGCCGGCGCACGGATCGCGATCGCCACCGATTGCAACCCCGGCACTTCGCCGCTGACGTCGCTGCTTCTCACCATGAACATGTCGGCGACGTTCTTCCGGCTGACGGTAGCCGAATGCCTGGCCGGCACAACGCGCGAAGCCGCGCGCGCCCTCGGCCTGCTCGCGGACACCGGAACCATCGAGGTCGGCAAGTCGGCCGATCTCGCGCTCTGGAACATCGAGGATCCCGCCGAGCTCGTCTACCGCATCGGCTTCAACCCACTTCATGAACGCATCTTCAGAGGGCAAAGGATCGGTCAATGACCATCATTCTACATCCGGGCTCCGTGCCCCTTCGCGACCTCGAAACCATCTACTGGACCGGAGAGCCGGCTCGTCTTGACCCGTCCTTTGACGCTGGCATCAATAAGGCCGCAGCGCGCATCGCCGAAATTGTCGCCGGCAATGCCCCGGTCTACGGCATCAACACCGGCTTCGGCAAACTCGCCTCGATCAAGATCGACAGCGCCGACGTCGCGACGCTGCAGCGCAATCTGATCCTGTCGCATTGCTGCGGCGTCGGCGAGCCGCTTGCCGAAAACGTCGTGCGTCTGATCCTGTCGCTGAAGCTCGTTTCGCTCGGTCGCGGCGCCTCCGGCGTCCGTCTCGAACTCGTGCGTCTGATCGAAGCCATGCTCGAAAAGGGCGTAGTCCCGGTCATTCCCGAGAAGGGCTCGGTTGGTGCTTCCGGCGACCTCGCGCCGCTCGCCCATATGGCAGCCGTGATGATGGGCCATGGCGAAGCGTTCTTCGAAGGGCGCCGCATGTCCGGCGCCGAGGCGCTTTCCGCCGCTGGCCTGACGCCCGTCGTGCTGGCCGCCAAGGAAGGCTTGGCGCTGATCAACGGCACCCAGACCTCGACGGCGCTGGCGCTTGCCGGTCTCTTCCGCGCCCACCGCGCCGCGCAGGCAGCACTGATCACCGGCGCCATGTCGACCGATGCGGCCATGGGTTCGTCCGCCCCCTTCCACCCCGATATCCACACGCTGCGTGGTCATCGCGGCCAGATCGATACGGCCGCCACATTGCGCACTTTGCTTGCCGGCTCCGCGATCCGCGAAAGCCACATCGAAGGCGACGAGCGGGTGCAGGATCCATATTGCATCCGCTGCCAGCCGCAGGTCGATGGCGCCTGCCTCGATCTCCTGCGCTCGGTCGCGCGCGTGCTCGAGACCGAAGCCAACGCCGTCACCGACAACCCGCTGGTCCTTTCGGACAATTCCGTCGTCTCTGGCGGCAACTTCCACGCCGAGCCGGTTGCTTTCGCCGCCGACCAGATCGCGCTTGCCGTCTGCGAGATCGGCGCCATCTCGCAGCGCCGCATCGCGCTGCTCGTCGATCCGGCACTCTCCTACGGCCTGCCGGCCTTCCTCGCGAAAAAGCCGGGCCTCAACTCCGGCTTGATGATCGCCGAAGTCACCTCCGCTGCGCTGATGTCGGAGAACAAGCAGCTCTCGCACCCGGCCTCGGTCGACTCGACACCGACTTCGGCCAACCAGGAAGACCACGTCTCGATGGCCTGCCACGGCGCCCGCCGCCTGCTGCAGATGACCGAAAACCTGTTCTCGATCGTCGGCATCGAAGCCCTGACCGCAGTCCAGGGCGTCGAGTTCCGCGCGCCGCTCAAGACGAGCCCCGAGTTGCAGAAGGCAGCCGCGGCACTTCGCGCCGTCTCTCTGACGATCGAGGAAGATCGCTACATGGCCAACGACCTCAAGGCTGCCGGCGATCTCGTCGCCTCCGGCCGCCTGAACGCCGCGATCTCCGCCGGCATCCTGCCTGGCCTGGAGAGCTGAGATGGCGGTCTTCGAAGTCAAAAGGGGGAACTCCCCGGTCATTCTCGGATTTCCGCATACCGGCACTGACGTGCCGGCTGCGATCTGGGATCGGCTCAACGACAACGGCCGGATATTGGCCGATACCGATTGGCATATCCACCAGCTCTATGACGGCCTGCTGCCGGAGGTGACCGTCGTTCGCGCCACCTTCCACCGCTACGTGATCGACGCCAACCGCGATCCCGCGGGCGTCAGCCTCTACCCCGGCCAGAACACGACCGGCCTGATCCCGGAAACGGATTTCGACGGTAAGCCGATCTGGAAGGATGGAGAGGCACCAACCGAAGCCGATATCGCCGAACGCCTCCGGACGTTCCACGCGCCCTATCACGCGGCGCTTGCCGCCGAGATCGAGCGCGTCAAGGCGATCCATGGCGTCGTCGTGCTCTATGACTGCCATTCGATCCGTTCGCACATCCCGTTCCTCTTCGAAGGAAAGCTGCCGGATCTGAACATCGGCACCGACATGGGCAAGACCTGCGCGCCTGAGATTGAAAGGGCGACTACCGATATCGCAGCTGTAGCAGAAGGTTACAGCAGTATTCTCAATGGCCGCTTCAAGGGTGGATGGACGACCCGTCACTATGGGCGCCCCGAGACTGGCGTGCACGCGATCCAGATGGAACTCGCGCAATCGACCCATCTGGCAGCGGAAGAACCACCCTTCGCGCTCGACGCCGCCCGTTCAGCACTGCTGCGGGAACCGCTGAAAGCCATTCTGAACCGCATCGAAACCATCGCATTAGACCTCAAGACACAGACAGGGAGCGAGGCATGACCATGAACAATCCGCGCCACAACATTCGCGACGTGCGCGCCCCCCAGGGCACGACGCTCAACGCCAAAAGCTGGCTGACCGAAGCGCCGCTGCGCATGCTGATGAACAACCTCGATCCGAACGTGGCGGAAAACCCGCACGAACTGGTCGTCTATGGCGGCATCGGCCGCGCGGCGCGCACCTGGGCCGATTTCGACAAGATCGTCGAGACGCTCAAGGACCTCAACGACGACGAAACGCTGATGGTCCAGTCCGGCAAGCCGGTCGGCGTCTTCCGCACCCATAAGGATGCGCCGCGCGTTCTCATCGCCAACTCCAACCTCGTGCCGCATTGGGCGACCTGGGATCATTTCAACGAGCTGGATAAGAAGGGTCTCGCCATGTACGGCCAGATGACCGCTGGCTCGTGGATCTACATCGGCACTCAAGGAATTGTTCAGGGCACCTACGAGACCTTCGTGGAAGCCGGCCGCCAGCACTATGGCGGCAACCTCAAGGGCAAATGGGTGCTGACCGGCGGCCTCGGCGGCATGGGCGGCGCCCAGCCGCTCGCAGCGGTCATGGCGGGCGCATCGTGCCTTGCCGTGGAATGCAACCCGGATTCGATCGATTTCCGCCTGCGCACCCGCTACCTCGACGAGAAGGCCGAGACGCTGGACGAGGCGATGGAGATCATCGCCCGCTGGACGAAAAACGGCGAAGCGAAGTCCGTCGGCCTCCTCGGCAACACCGCTGAAATCCTGCCGGAAATGGTTCGCCGCGGCATCCGCCCCGACATGGTCACCGACCAGACCTCGGCACACGACCCGGTCAACGGCTACCTGCCGAAGGGCTGGACCATGGCCGAGTGGAAGGCCAAGCGCGAGAGCGACCCGAAGGCTGTCGAAAAGGCAGCACGTGCCTCGATGCGCGAACATGTCGAAGCGATGATCGCCTTCCAGGACATGGGCATCCCCACCTTCGACTATGGCAACAACATCCGCCAGGTCGCCAAGGAAGAGGGCCTCGAAAGCGCCTTTGCCTTCCCGGGCTTCGTACCGGCCTATATCCGCCCGCTATTTTGCCGCGGCATCGGCCCGTTCCGCTGGGCGGCTCTCTCCGGCGATCCGGAAGACATCTACAAGACCGACGCCAAGGTCAAGGAACTGCTGCCCGACAACAAGCACCTGCACAACTGGCTGGACATGGCGCGCGAGCGCATCTCGTTCCAGGGCCTGCCGGCACGCATTTGCTGGGTCGGCCTCGGTGACCGCCATCGCCTCGGCCTCGCCTTCAACGAGATGGTCAGGAACGGTGAGCTGAAGGCGCCTGTCGTCATCGGCCGCGATCACCTCGACTCGGGCTCGGTCGCCTCGCCGAACCGCGAAACCGAAGCGATGAAGGATGGCTCGGACGCCGTTTCCGACTGGCCGCTGCTCAACGCGCTACTCAACACCGCCTCGGGTGCGACCTGGGTGTCGCTGCACCACGGCGGCGGCGTCGGCATGGGCTTCTCGCAGCACTCGGGCGTCGTCATTTGCGCCGATGGCACGGATGATGCAGCCAAGCGACTGGAGCGCGTGCTCTGGAACGACCCGGCGACCGGCGTCATGCGCCACGCCGATGCGGGCTACGACATCGCTCTTGATTGCGCCAAGGACAAGGGCCTGCGCCTGCCGGGTATCCTCGGCAACTGATACGCTTTCGACTGACATACTCAACGGAAATGCTGATAGGGGCGCCGAAAGGCGCCCCTATCACTTTTTGATGAGACAAGTACCGGGACTGCGTCTTCCTTGCTTCGGCGCCTTGCAACTGTTGATCGCAATGCTAGAAAAATAATGATGCCATCGCATTTCTGACGATGCGTTGCAGAAGATCTCTTTTCGCTCAAGCGAGCGCTGATTGTTTATGAGAAGGCTTCATGTGTAAGGGCAGAAACAAGAAAAGAACCATTAGACATCCTATGTTTGCCGTGGGGCTTCTTACGAGCGCCTTTATTGCTTCGTCTTCGGTCGCCCAGAACGTGAGTTTCTTCGGCCCTGTTCGCAACGGAGAGCGGCATTTTACCGCCTTCCCGGAGTATATCGGCGTCGGAATGAGCCAAGGGGAGACCAAGAAGAGGGACGTGGTCTTCTCAACAATTCAAATGCTCGCCATCACTGCCGGAATTGAGGTGCGAGCCCAACCGGGCCTCGGAAGAAACACCATCGGCGTGATATTTAGAAAAGATGTCGTCCAGAATGGCCGGGTCGACGTTCGCAAAATTGAAGATTTCGGCTTCGACCCCTACTACAGCAAATTGCTCAACGACACGGCAGGAAGCGGCCCAGGAAACTGCGCCTCTGCCGTGAACTATTCTGCGGAAGGGCGGTTTGACCGAGCCGTCGTCGTTGCAAACAACGATGTCCCCGATCAGGAATTGGCGACCTGCGTGGCTCAGGCCCAGGCGCATGCGCTGGGGATAGCCACCTTTAACTCCAGCAAGGCCGACTTCTCGCGCTTCTTCGCGAGAATTATGATCCTTGTCGATCAAAAGAAGAGATGTCTCCAGGACAACCAAACCACATTGACCTGCAAATTTGTCGATGAGCCCTGGGACTAACCCGGTTCGCGGCTGACCGTCCTCTTTCCTTTTCTATCGCCATCGAGCACCAGCAGCAGCAACAACCCGGCAGATCCTGCAACACCACCGAGCAGCGCCGTTCCGGAATAGTTGCTGATCCGGGTGCCGAGCGCAAAAAGCCCGGCGCAAAGCCCGCCGCTCAGGAAAAGGTTCACGGCGATCAGTGAGCTTCCCAGGCCCGGCCGGTCGGCAATCAGGTCCTGAAGGTAGCTGATCGGGATGGTGATCAGCGCCGCTGCACCGAAGGCGCCGATGAGGGTGAGCGCGTAGATCTGCCAGGTGGCCGTCGAAAAGCCGAGCAACGCCATGTAGCCGATGTAGATGGCCGTCCCCAGTGCCAGCGCCTTGAACGGAACCAGGCTCAACTGGATGCGTGCCCAGACGAAGATGAAGACGACTTCGAGGAAGGCGACGATGCCGACGATGATGCCGATATCGGTAACGCTGCCGCCGATCTCGTCGGTCATAATCAGGGGCAGAACAGCAGCGTTGACGTGGAGCGTCGAGGTGATGGTTGCGACGGCAATCACCCGCAGGAAGATGCGCGGTGCCAGGATCTCCCGAAACGACGTCCAATAGGAAAGCCGCTTGCCGAGCGCAGCGTCGGCCCCGCCTTCGTTGGGCAATCTGAAATAGACGATCAGCAGGTTGGCGAGGCAACCAAGGCAGGCGAGCAGATAGGCCGGCAGCATGCTTTCGCCGCCCGCCAGAGCGAAGCCGACCAGCCCGGGCACCAGAACCCAGGACACCGATATCGCCGCGCGCGCGCCGGTCGTCAGCGACGCGGCGTCATGCCCACTCATCCGCCGGGCGATGCTGCGCACATTCGCAAAGAGCAGCGTGTAGAGCGCGCCATAAATCGGCAGCAGCAAAAGGACGCTGACGACGAAACTCGTCTGGTACGGCAGCACATAGACGATGCCGTAGCCCACAACGCCGAACAGGATCGCCGTCGACATCAGTACGCGATAATTGCCGACGCGGTCCGCCAGGATGCCGATCGAGACGCTGACGATGACATTCACGGTCGAAGCAAGAAGGATCAGCAGCGAATAGATGGCGTCGCTGAGACCCAGTTCGTTGATGCCGACAACGGACTGATAGGGCGAGGTGGCAGCGCCGGCGAAGCCGAACAGGAAGATTGCCAGCATGCTGATCCGCATGGCCGGGTTGCGCATGGCGCTAAGTATGGTGGAAGTCATGCTAGAACGTGTCCGCGAAGCGGGTGAAGGGCACTGCATCGTTCTTAAATCGGGATCGAGTTAAGGACAAACATGCAGCAACTTAAAGCGTTACAGCGACCTGACGCGTCTTGAACGACGGCGGCGCTGCAGAGGAGGGCCTACCCGAAAATTCGGGTAGGAAAAATACAGATAGTAAAGCCTCAGCCGCCGCTCGACCAACGGGACGAGAAGCGGGCGACAGGCTCGAAGGCAAAATCCTGGTCGAACGGATAAGCAGGCCGCTGACGGCGCAAGCTCGCAAGGCCGGCGATGCCCTGATTGACGACGCCTTCGGTCAAAGCCATCAGATTGGGATTGGCGATCGGCGCGAGTTCGGGCGACAGATAACCCGACTTGACGACGAGCAGCCGCACGGCCTGGGGATCGAGACCGAGCCGACGGAAATCCTCGATATCGTGATAGGGCCTGCGGCGCGCGGCAATGACGATATCGATGGCGCCGACGCGCACCACCGCCTGCCGCTCCCTCTCCGCCCCAGGATCATCGAGCCTGACGACCTCCACCAACATTTCGGCGCAGGGGCTTGCCGGGTCGAGGCTACCGCCGATCTTGAGCATCAGCGTTTCGCCTGCACCGGCAGCAAAGCAGGCTTCCACCGCCGGGCGATCGGTGATGCCGGCGATCAGGGCGCCGCGCCAGCCGCGTGCCAGCAGTGCCTTCAGCACATCGGCTCGGTCACCGACACCGCCACCGGTCGGATTGTCGCCGGAGTCCGCGAGGATGATCGGCGTCGTCGTCGCCCGTTCGGCGATATCCAGCATCTCGTTGAGCGGTCCGGTCACCGGGCCAAAGCGGAAGTTGCTACGCTCAGCCCAGTAGCCCGCGGCAATCTCTTCTGCCGCCTCCTTGGCTGCGGCCTTATCGGTGGCGGTCACGACCGCGCAGGCAGTCGCCCGAGGCTCGTCGGCCCAGACGTAGCCGACCATCAGGTTGGCGTCGAGGATGCCCGGCCGCTTATCAATCTCCGGCAGATGAGCGTAGAGCGATTTCGCCGGCTCGTCTTCGGTCGAGGTGCATTCGCCGGGCAGAAGCACCGGAACCGGCGTCCAGGCAATACCCGGACGCGTTCCGTCTCTGAGCGCCGAGACTAGCATCGACCAGGCGCGGGTCATGGTTTCCGGCGTGTCGATATGCGGCGCAGTGCGATAGGCTGCAAAGATGTCGAGCTGATCGATGATCCTCTGGCTGACATTGCCGTGCAGGTCGTAGCTTGCGGCAATCGGGCAATCGGGACCGACAACGGCGCGGGCCGCCGAAATCCAATCTCCCTCGGCATCATCCATGCCATCGACCTTGATGGCGCCATGCATGGCGAGATAGAGCCCGTCGATCGGCAGGGCCGCACGGAGTCCCTCGAGAAACTCTGCCTTGAATGCGTCGTAGATCCCTCGCGATACGGGACCACCGGGGACGGCGCGCGCATGCAGCAGCGGCAGGTGCTCGACGCCCTCGGCTTTCATGAAGCTGAAGTATTCGGCCTCCAGCAACGCCTGCCCGCGCAGCACGCGAAAGTCTTCCTCCGTCATCAGGACTGGCGAATAGGTGCTGCATTCAGTGTGGATGCCACCGACGGCGATGCGCATGGGCTTTCCTCTTAGAGATTGGGGCTGAGCGGAGCGATGGCCGCGAAGCGCAGCCAGTCCTTCGCCGCCTTCGGTGTCCAGGCCGCCTCGGCAATCGCCGGAAGCCGCGGGAAGACGAGGCGGTTGAAGTAGCTGCGCGAAAGAAAGTGCTCGCACCAGATGCAGGCCTGGACGCCCTTGAGGCGCGGCTTCAGCTCCTCGGGGAATTCACCCTCGGCCTCATAACCATAGGTGTGGGCGGGCGTTGCCGTCCCGGCCCAGCTCGCGCCGGGCTCCTGCCAGGCATCGGCCTGCGCCATGTCGAGATAATAGGCCTGTCCGGGGGTCATCACCACGTCATAGCCTTCGCGTGCCAGTTCGATGCCGACCTCCGGCCGCTCCCAGGCCATCAGCAGCGTCTCTTCGGTCGAGACACCGCCGCCATGCGCCACCTCGTTCCAGCCGGCGAGCTTGCGGCCGCGCGCCGTCAGCATTTGTTTCACCCGCTTCAGGAAATAGGACTGCAGCGCGAAGGTGCCGGAAATCCCCTCCTGCTCCATCAGCGTCTTGGCAAGCGGAGAAGCGAGCCACGAGCCGTTCGCCACTTCGTCGCCGCCAATATGGAGGTACTTGCTCGGGAAGAGCTCGACCATCTCATCGAAGACTTTCTCGAGGAACTCATAGGTGAAGGCGACGGCGGGGTTGAGCGCATTGTTCGGATAACCTTGCACCGAGTGGTAACTCTCCGGCGCCTCCTGGCCATCGGAGAGATCCGGCAGAGCGACGAGCGTCGCCGCACTGTGTCCTGGAATGTCGATCTCCGGCACGACATCGATGTGAAGTGCCGATGCCTGCGCGACGATCGCCTTGACGTCAGCCTGGCTGTAGAAGCCGCCGACGGGTTCTGCACCATTGCCGAGCTGCGGCAGCAGCGCCTCATCGGGGCCGCGCAGCACACCAAGCGTCGTCAGCTCCGGAAACGCCTTGATCTCCAGGCGCCACGCCTCGTCGTCCGTCAGGTGCCAGTGGAAGATGTTGAGCTTGAACCAGGCGAGGATATCGATCAGCCGCGCCACATCGGTGGCCGGATAAAACTGGCGGGAGACATCGAGATGGCAGCCGCGCCAGCCGTAGCGAGGCTTGTCCGAGATTGTACCGCTCGCCGGGAAGCGGAATTTGCCGGGATGATTGCGCGCTCCGTCCAGAAGCTGGGCAAGGCTGGTCAAGCCGTATTGCCGGCCGGCACTGCCGCCGTAGTTCAGGCGAATTTCGGTTTCGGAGAATTCAAGGCGATAGGCTTCCGCCGCCAACCCGGGATCCGCCGTGAAGACGACCGGCCGCCCCTGCTTCGATGCAGCGAGGCTGAAAGGGACATGGCCCTCAGGGAACAATCGATGGAACATCGACAGGACCGTATCGACCGCTGCAAGGTCGTCTTGTCCAGCGCCAGCGGCCGGATAGAGAACGACCGGGAAACCAGTTCCAGCCCGAAGCTCGAGCTTCGCCGGCCAGGGCTGCAGCGCATAGGGCTGGTCGAGCTTGCCTTCCGGCAGCCGCACCGGCGGCGGTTCACTGACGGCGTTCTCAAGCAGCAGATCCGATACGGCGACCGGGACGTGTCGGCCATCGGCAAGCGTCAGATAGGTGGACTTGGCACCGTCGGTGCAGTGGCGCGCATTGCGATGCAGGCCGCTGACGGTGAAGGTCCAGCTTCCGCCGTTGTCGATCGTCAGCCCCTCGGGTGGGGCGAATTCGTGAAAATTGGCGTTGCGGCGCAGGAACACCGCATTGTCGCAAGCCTTGGGATCAATGACCCGCGTCAGCGACGTATAGGCGATCCTGAAACCGGACAGCGGCGCGCCAGAGAAATTGAACAGCGCGAAGGTGAACCGACCAAAGGGCCCGCCATCCGGCTGCCAAGACGCCTCGAGACGATAGGAAACCGGCTGCATGCTCTTCCTCCAAATGCAGTGTCAGTAGTGGCTTGATTGTGAAAACGTGCGGGCCAGTTCCGCCTGACCGGCAGTAAGCCCGCAATCGACGGGCAGGCAGACGCCCGAAATGGCCGCAGCGAGCGGTCCCGCCAGGAAATGCACCGCATTGGCGACATCATCGGGGTTGACGATCCGCTGCAGCGGATACCAGCGCCGCGCTTCTTCGAAGACATCCGGGTTTGACGCCGCCCTCGCCTCCCAGGCCTGGGTGCGCACAGTACCGGGTGCAACGGCATTCGAGCGGATGCCGAACTTGCCGTATTCGACCGCGATCAGTCGGGTGAGATGCAGCAGGCCGGCCTTGGCAGCGCTGTAGGCCGGATGGCCGAAGACGTTCATGCCATTGACCGATGCGATGTTGACCACCGATCCGCCCGTCTCTTTCAGCATGTCCTCGACGGCGCGGAAGCAGAGGAATGCTGCTTCGAGATTCAACGCGTTGTCCATGCGCCAGATTTCCGGTGTCGTATCGTGCAGGCTGACGGCACGGGCCGCGCCGGCATTGTTGACGAGCGTGCGCACCGTCCCCCGGCTTGCCGCCGTCGCGGCCATCGCCGCAACGCTTGTCGTATCGGTTACGTCGCAGGCAACGGCCACGAAGCGCTTGTCATCGCCGAGCGTGCGCGCCGCCCGTTCAGCGGCGTCCGCGTCGATGTCGACGAGCAGGATCACATCGTGATCGTCGGAAAGCTTGCGCGCGATAGCGCGGCCGATATCGCCGGCTGCACCGGTTACGATCGCGAGGGATTGCGTCATGCGCTGACCTTTCGCGGCACGTCAGTCTCCGAGAAGCTGGCGATCGTCACCGTCGCGGTGCGTGACCAGCTGCTGCTTGATGCGCCGAAGTGTGGTCGTCGCCTGGGGCTGCACCCGGTAGGCGACGAGGCTGGAGAGGATATCGAGCAGCGCCAGATAGGCGATGCGGGTGGAAGTGGGGCGGTAGATGTTGTTGCCCTCGGGCAGATCGACCGGCACGGTGATGCTGGCGGCGGCCGCCACCGGACTACCGCTCTGTGTCAGCGCGATGGTCGGCACCTTCAGTTCGCGGGCGAGCGTAAAAGCGCGCACGAGCTCGGCGTTGCGGCCGGAGAAGGACGAGCCAATGAGCACGTCGGTCGGCCGCGCCGCCGCCGTCATCATCAGCTGCATGCTGTGATCGGAGCTGGAGGTGATGCGAAGACCATAGCGGAACAGCCGGTTCTGCAACTCGCCGGCAATCATCGAGGAATTACCACCGGAACCAAAGGCGTAGATCATTTCCGCTGCGGCGATGCGCTCGACGGCCTGCTCGATCGCCGCCAGGTCAAGCGAGCGATGCAGAAGGAACAGCGCGTTCTGCGACTTGGTGATGATGTCCTGCGCGACATCGCCGGTCTCGCGGCTCTTCGGCTCCGGTTTCAGATAGCGCATGCCGATATAGGCGGTGCGGGCAAGTTGCACCTTGAAATCGGAGAAGCTGTCGCAGCCGAGCCGGCGACAGAAGCGGGTGACGGTGGGCGGCGACACGTCCGCCTTGCTCGCCAATTCGATGATGGAGGCGTTCACCGCAAACTCGAAATCATTCAGGAGAATGTCGGCAATGCGGTTTTCCGATTGGGAGAGCCGCCCTTTTTCTTCCTGTAGTGTCGCGAAGATGTCCATCGCCCGCTTGCGCCTTGCTTCAGATCATGAATGGGAGCGGGATGCGGGCGGAAAACCGCATACACTTTTCCTCATCCCGCTCTAAGATCAGCCTTCCTTCAGCCTGTAGGCGACGCAGTCGATCTCGACCTTGCAATCGACCATCATCGACGACTGGACGCAGGCCCGCGCCGGCGGATGAGCACCGAAATACTCCTGGTAGATCTTGTTGAATGTCCAGAAATCACGCGGATCGTCGAGCCAGACACCGCAACGAACCACGTGTTCCGGACCGTAGCCGGCTTCAGTCAGGATGGCCAGTACGTTGGCGATCGTCTTGTGGGTTTGCGGAATTATCCCACCCTCGATGATCTCGCCATTTTCCATGGCAACCTGGCCGGAAACATAAAGCCAGCCGTCCGCTTCCACCGCACGTGCGAAAGGCAAGGGTTTGCCGCCAGCGCCGACCTGTTCCGCACCATAGCGCTTGATCGTCATCATGAGCCTTCTTGCAAATTATTTTCTTTGATCGTTGACAAGTGACCATAGAAAGCTGAATTTGGCTAGTGAAAAACACCATTCATGAAAAGAATTTCAATCCAGGGCGCGAATATGCGGGATCCTTTACTCAATCCATTCCCCTCCTCCGACATGGCACGCCACTCGATCTGGGAGATGCTCGTCTCTCGCGATATTACCGCCTTCCTGGCCGCAGACTGGTCGATGGTCGCAGGTGATTTCGTCGAGGACGGCTTCATCGGCATCGACGGCCGCCGCGAAACCAATCCGGACAATTGGCGGCTGACCTTCCCGTCGCTTGCGGCCTATCGCGAGGAGTGGCTGCGCCAAGCTAACGACTTTGCGACGCAGAGCTTCGCCGAAGATCCGCGCAATGCGATCTTCACGACGACGACTCTCGAAGACATCGAGATCAACGGCGACCAGGCGCTGGCGCGCAAGAAATTCGATGGCAGCCTCAAGAAGTCGGACGGCAGCGTCGACATCCTGAAATGGCAGACCGTCTATTATTGCCGCCTGCACGAGGGACGCTGGAAGATTGCCGGCTTTACCGGCTACTTGCCGAACCCGATGGGCCCGGCCTGAAAGACGCGATAGAAAAGGCAAAGGCATTGCGGATCTTCACAGCGGCGCTTGCGACCGAAACCAACACCTTCTCCCCGATCTGCATCGACCGCCGGGCCTTCGAAGCGTCGCTCTACGCGCCGCCCGGAGAACACCCGGAAACACCGACGCTTTGCACCGCGCCGATCACAGTCGGCCGCCGCATCGCCGTGGAGAAGGGCTGGAAACTGGTCGAGGGCACCGCCACCTGGGCGGATCCAGCCGGCCTCGTCAACCGGGAGACCTATGAAGGCCTGCGCGACGAAATCCTCGACCAGCTACGCGCTGCCATGCCCGTCGACGCTGTAGTGCTCGGCCTGCACGGCGCCATGGTCGCGGACGGCTACGAAGATCCGGAGGGTGACCTGCTGACGCGCGTCCGGGAGATCGTTGGCCCCGACATCCTCGTCTGCGCCGAACTCGACCCCCATAGCCACCTGACGGCCAAGCGCGCTGCCGCGTCGAACTTCTTCGTCTACTTCAAGGAGTTTCCGCACACCGACTTCGTCGACCGTGCCGGAGATCTCTGGCGTATCGTCGTCGATACGCTCGAAGGGCGCGTCACGCCTGTCATGTCGATCTTCGACTGTCGGATGATCGACGTTTACCCGACCTCGCGCGATCCGATGCGCTCCTTCGTCGACAAGCTCATGCGCATCGAGAAAGAAGATGCGGACGTGCTCTCGCTCTCCGTGATCCACGGCTTCATGGCCGGCGACGTATCGGAAATGGGAACGAAGCTGCTTGCCGTCACCAACGGCAAACCGGAGAAGGGCGCGAGCCTCGCGCGGGAACTGGGTCTCGAACTCTTCTCCCACCGCGGAACCTTTATCATGCCGCAGATCGACGAGAAGCAGGCCGTTTCCGAGGCACTCGCCGCATCGAAGGGTCCTGTCGTGATTGCCGATGTCTGGGACAATCCAGGCGGAGGCACCGCCGGCGACGCAACGGTGCTGCTCGAAGAGCTCCTGGCGCGCGGCGCAACCGACGTTGCGGTCGGGACGATCTGGGACCCGATGGCGGTGCAGATCTGCATGGCGGCCGGCGAAGGCGCCGAGATCCCGCTGCGCTTCGGCGCCAAGTCGGCTCCCGGAACCGGTCATCCGGTCGATGGCACCGTCAGGGTGGTCAAGCTGGTGCGCGACGCCGAGATGCGGTTCGGGGAGAGTTTTGCCCCGTTCGGCGATGCCGCCCACATCGTCTTCAACGGCATCGACATCATCCTCAATTCGACGCGAGCGCAGAGCTTCGATCCGAGCCTGTTCTCGGTGATGGGCATCGACCCAACGGCGAAGAAGGTCCTGGTCATCAAGTCGACCAATCACTTCTATGCCTCGTTCTCGAAGATCGCGTCCGAAATCCTCTATTGTTCGGCCGGCACTCCCTATCCGAACAACCCTGCGAAGACCGACTACAAGCGGGCACCGAAGAACATCTGGCCGAAGGTCGCCGATCCGCACGCAGAAGGGCGCCGCCCGAACCGCGCCTAGAGTGCGGCCATCGCGTCTCGCCGACACCGGTACGACGGGCTTAGTACGCAGACAAAAAAGACCGCTGTCTTTCGCTAGACAGCGGTCTTTTCCTTAGTTCTGAACGATCAGGCAGCCGCCGGATCGAGCACGCCCATGTCGATGTCGGTCAGTTCGACGCGACGTTCGAGCGCAAGGCCCGCCTCGTCGAACAGGTGGCAATCCGCAACCTTGATACCGGTCTGGATCGTCTCTTCCGGCCGGATCGCGGCCGTTCCCGGCAACATGGCGCAGAAGTTTTCGCCCTCGCCGCCGATCGCCGCATAGGCGACCGTATGGGCGCCGAGGCGTTCGATAACCGTTGGCGTGACCTTGAGGGTCAGGTCTCCGGAGCCCAGCGTGATATGCTCCGGCCGAACACCAAGCGTCAGTGTCCGCCCGGCAAGGCCGCTCTGCGGGTTGACGGGAATGACCACCGTCTGCCCCTTGTAGTCGACCTCGACACCGGCGTCGCTGATACCTTTGCAGGTGACCGGCAGGAAGTTCATCTTCGGATTGCCGATGAAGCCGGCAACGAAGGTATTGGCTGGCTTATGATAGAGCTCGAGCGGGGCGCCCGTCTGGGCGATCTGCCCGGCATTGAGGACGACGATCCGGTCCGCCATCGTCATCGCCTCGACTTGGTCGTGCGTGACGTAGATCATCGTTGCCTGCAATTGCCGGTGCAGTTTCGCCAGTTCGATGCGCATGTCCGCCCGAAGCGCCGCGTCGAGGTTCGAAAGCGGCTCGTCGAAGAGGAAGATCTTCGGCTCGCGCACGATCGCTCGCCCGATCGCGACACGCTGACGCTGGCCTCCGGAAAGCATCCCGGGCTTCTGCTGCAGGCGCTGATCAAGGTGCAGGATGCGTGCTGCATGCTCCACCTTCGCCTTCAATTTCTCCTCGGCCATCTTTTCCACGCGAAGCGGAAAGGCGATGTTCTCGAAGACGGTCATGTGCGGATAGAGCGCGTAGGACTGGAAGACCATGGCGATACCACGCTTGACAGGCGGCAGGTCGTTGACGCGTTTGCCCTCGATCAGGATGTCCCCCGAGCTGGCCTCATCGAGACCGGCTATCATCCTGAGCAAGGTCGACTTGCCGCAACCGGAGGGTCCGACGAAAACGACGAACTCACCGTTCCTGACTTCGAGATCGATGCCTTTCAGCACCTCGAAAGTCCCGTAGAATTTCTGAATCCGATTGAGATTGAGCTGTCCCAAGAAACTGTCTCCGGCCACCGGCGAGAAGCGGCTCATTTATAGCAGAGTTAGGTGGGGCCGCGAACCGATCCCGTCGGCGCGCGGCCCCGGTGGCCTTACTTGTACTCTTCGAGGTCCGCGGCCGCCTTCTTCAAGGCGTCGGCCGGCTCGGCCTTGCCGGTCACGACCGACTGGACCATCTCGATGATGACGTTCTGGAAGCCCTTGTAGTCGGTAAAGAGCGGTTCCGGACCACCATAGGTGATGCCGTCGATGAACGGCTTCCAGTAGGGATCCTTCTTGACGAACTCGTCGACCATCGGCGACGGACGCAGCGGCGTCAGGCCGGCGCCGCCCTGCAGCTCATACTCACCCTGCGGCCCCGGCGAGGTGATGAACTTGGCGAATTCGATCGCCTTCTCCTCGACGCCAGAGCCCTTGAAGATCGCCAGGCTGTCGGTGATGAGCAGCGTGCCCTCGCCCTTCGCTTCAGGACCGAGCGGCAGCGGCGCGACGCCCCAGTTGACCTTGGTTTCCTTCAGGCGCGTAGCCGCACCGGAGCCGGCCTGGATCATGCCGACCTTGCCGTCCAGGAAGATGGCGCGAACCTCGTTCTGCTCGTAGGCGGTGGCGCCTTCAACAGAATAGGGGGTGATGTCCTTGTAAGCCTGGAGTGCTGCCAGCACCTGCGGGCTGTCGATGACGACCTTGTCGCCGTCGATCACCTTGCCGTTGTTTGTGTACACCCAATGCATGAACTGGTGCATGGTGTTGTCGAAGGTCTTGGCCGGAAGGCCGTAGCCGGCGATGCCGGTCTTCTCCTTGATCGCCTTGGCGTATTCGATCTCTTCAGCCCAGGTCTTCGGCGGCTTCTCCGGATCGAGACCGGCCTGCTTGAACAGGTCCTTGTTCCAGTAAAGCGCCTTGGTCGAGAACGCGATCGGAACGCCCCACTGGTTGTCGTCGAAGGTCACGGTGTCGACGATGTTGGGGTAGTAGGTCTTCTTCTCGTCTTCCGTCATCGGCACGGGAACGATGAGCTCGTTCTGCGCGAACTCCTTCAGCGTGCGCGAGCCGACGTAGGCCATGGCAACGGGCGTGCCGGCGGCGGCGAGCGTCGTGGCCTTGTCCTGGCACTGGGCCCAGCCGACGACTTCAGGCGTGACCTTCCAGCCCGGGTTCTTCTCTTCCCACTGCTTGATGTATTTCGCGTGGACCGCGTCCATGGTGTCGCCGCAGTAGATCCAGCTGATCTCCTGGTCGGCAGCCTTCGCGGTGACAGCGCCGAGCGCTGTCGACCCGAGCAGGGCCAGGGCGAGTACCCCTGTCTTGAAATGAATAGACACGTTTTATGCTCCCGTTCTCTGGTGGTTGACTTAAGTCTTATTGTTTCACCGCGCCCGCGGTCAGGCCGCTGACGAGATACCGTTGTAGGAGGAAGATCACGACGACAGCCGGCGCGATGCCGACGAAGCTCGCGGCCATGAGCTCGTTCCAGACCACTTCCTGGCGACCGAAATAGGCGAAGAGGCCGACCGGCAGCGGCATGTATTCGCTCTTGGAATTGAAGGTCAGGGCATAGATGAACTGTTGGGCATAGGCGCCGATGAAGGTGGTGATCGCCACCACGGTGATACCGGGCATGGCAATCGGAAGGATCACCCGTCGCAGCGTGTAGAAATGGCTGGCGCCATCGACGAAAGCGGCCTCGTCCAGTTCACGCGGAATGCGCATCATGTAGGTGCGCAAGAGCCAGATCGCCGAGGGGATCAGGAAGGCGACGCCCGGCACGATCATCGCGAGATAGGTGTTGAGCACGCCAAAAGTGCGCATTAGACGGAACAGCGGGATGAGCAGCACTGCGCCCGAGAACATGTTGACGGCGAGGAAGGCACCAAGCAGCAGCCCGGCGCCGCGAAAATTGAAGCGCGCAAAGGCATAGGCCGCGGGGATCACAAGTATCAGCACGATGGCGGTCACGATGGTGGAGATGAAGAAGGAGTTGAAGATGTAGCGGGCAAAGCCGGGCACGCTGACCCACATGGTCGAGTAGGCGGCAAACGAGCCGTTTTGCGGCCAGAAGCGATAGGGCGAGGAGAACAGCAGCCCGAGCGGCTTCAACGACACCAGGAACCCTTCGACGAAGGGCGCCAGAATGAAGCACAGGAAGACGAAGATACCGGCATAGATGCCAAGGAGCTCGTACCAGCGATAGCGGTTGATCATGGCAGGCTGGCTCATTTCTGTTCCCCCGCGGCAAGACGGCTGGTGACCCGGAAATAGGCAAAGCAGAAGATCGACAGGAAGATGCAGATCAGCACGGCGCGCGCGGCGCCTTCACCGTATTTCTTCGACCCGATGGCGGTACGGTAGGTATCGATGATCATCGTGGTGGTCTCACCGTTGGGGCCACCCTGGGTGAGAATCCAGATGATATCGAAGGAATTGAAGGTCGCGATCAGCGACAGCATCGACATCGTGATCAGCGACGGAATCAAGAGCGGCAGGGTGATTCGGCGGAAACGATAGAGGCGCCCTGCTCCGTCGGTCCAGGCAGCTTCATAGAGATCCTGCGGAATCGCCTGCATGGCCGCCAGCATATAGAGCGTCACCAGCGGCACGCCGATCCAAACGTCGGTGATGATCGTCGCCCAGAAGGCGGTGGACCCGTGGGCGAGGAAAGCGATGGGACCATTGGACAGTCCCAAATTCTGCAGCACGCCGGAGATCATGCCGAACTGGCCGTTGTACATCCAGCCCCACATGAAGATGCCGATCGCCATCGGTACGATCCATGGCGGCATGGTGAGCAAGCGGAAGAGCGCACGGCCGGGCACGGCGGCGTTCAGCATCGTCGCGCCGAAGACGCCGATGATCATCTTGATCGAGACCGAGAAGAACGTCCAGATGAAGGTCCGGAAGATGACCTCGGCGAAGGTCTCGTTGAAGATCTTGTCGTAGTTCGCCCAGCCGACCCAGTTGGTCGTCTTCTTCAGCGACGCATCCGTAAACGACAGGATGAAGGTATCGACCAGTGGATAGGCGACGATCACCGTGACGTAGAGGACGGCGGGAAGAAGCAGGATCCAGGCGAAGATGACCGTGCTGCGTTGAACACTCATCCCCACCTCCCCTTACGCAGCGCGCGAATGCAGTGCTTCGTCGAAACGGTCCCAGATGGGCCGGAGATCTATGACGCTCTTCTTGCGCCGCGCCTCGTCCATCGAAAGCGCCAGGATACCCGCTTCAAGCGCATCGAGCGTCGAAACCGGTAGCGGCCGGCCGTCACGAACATGGCCGATGATATCGGTCGCCATCTGCTCGTCGGCACCGTAGTGCTGCGACAGTTCCGTGGCGGCGTATTTGTTTTCGATGACCTTCTTGCCGGTCAGCATCTCGTGAACGTCGAAATAGCCACGGATGAAATCGCCCTCGGCCATGCCGCGCGAGCCCATGATGCAGAAGCGGCGGAATTGGTCCGGCACGTTGAGATTGGTGTGGAAGTTCATGCCGACGCCGTTGGCGTATTCGACGATCGCCACCTGGTAGTCGATGATGTCGCCGTCGCTGTCGAAGACCTTGTCGGAGCCCATCCAGCCGCTCGGCTTGCGATGGAAGAGTTCCAGATCGTTGATGCCTTCGCGGGCCGGATCGTTGGCGGGAATGAAGCTCTTGCGGCCGCCGAAGCTCGCGACCCGTTCCGGCCGCGCGCCGACGACACCATTGTAGAGATCAAGGTCGTGGCAGCATTTTTCCAGCATGAAACTGCCGGAATAACGCTCGTAGCGGCGCCAGTCGCGCATGAAGAAGGCGCCGTGATAGGGCTCGATATGCTCGGACGCTTCAATCGAGACGACTTGGCCGAGCTTGCCTTCCGCAAGGGCTGCGCGCAGGTCGCGATACATGGGCGCGTAGCGCAGCACCAGACCGACCATCAGGCGCTCATGGCCGAACTTCGCCATCAGCCCCGCGAGTTCCAGGCTCTCCTGGACCGTCGTGACGATCGGCTTCTCGCTGAACACCTTGAGACCGGCTTCGAGACCAATCCGGATATGATCGAGGTGCATGTGGTTTGGCGAGCCGATCATCAAGAGATCGAGCTTCTCGTTGGCGATCAGCTCTTCGGGGGTCGCGTAAGCCTTGCCGGCCGAGATGCCTTTTTCGGTGAGCGTGGACAAACCAGCCGGGTTCGGATCGACGTAGCCGGCGATCTCGAAGTTCTCGTCCATGGCCTTGAAGACATAGCCCAGATAACCCAAACGGAATCCGAGTCCGATGATGCCGACTTTCATGCTCGTCCTGTTCCCCTGCCTTTTGGCGTAATTTATTTTCGCAGACTGGGACAGTTTTTTCAGGCCGTCAACTCAAATCCGCATATTTTGTAAAATTGTGAAATTCATTTTCATACGACAGGCAAATGCCGAGAATGCAGGCATTTCATGGACAACTAAAAAGGGTGCGTGTCCCGCAACTCTACGGCAGGAAGAAAGCGGTCCAGACCACTGCACGTTGCGTGGTTGACTTCTGATCAGTTCAGACGCTTCCGACCAGGCGGTTTCGCCAGTGAAGCAGCCGCAGCAAAGGTCGAGCCAGATAAGGTCGCGGTATCTTGGGATGGTCGCCAACCGTCCCCTGCCGTGCGGTGCGCGCGCTCGGCTCGATCAGGAACGCAACGATCAGCGAACTGCGAGTGGCGCGAAGCTCCAGGGCGTCGTCCGACAGGAATATCCCCTGATCCCCCTCACCGAAGTCGATATCTCCGACCTTTATCGAGCCCGCAAAGAGATAGAAATAGAGGTGCCGCCCCTCCGGCCGCGGAAACGTAGCCTTTGTCTCAGCCTCAAGCCGGATATCGAAAAAGTCGACGCTGTTGCGCACGAAAAATGGTGCTGTGCCACCTTCCGGCCCGACAAGGTGCCTCCATTGATTGACCGGTGCCACTGCAACGGGGCCGTGCTGGATGGCCGGTGGGAGATCGAGACCGTGAGGGCGCACGAGGATCTGGAGCATCCGCAACGGTGGATCACTCGGCAGGGTCTCCTCCGAATGCCAGAAGCTCTTTCCTGCGTTGGGATTTCATCGTTCCGGTGCTCGTGCATGGCGATAAGCCTGCCCGGCTCCAGGATCGACTCGACAACCATTGCCAGAGGGCCGTAGCCGTGATCACGCGGCCGTGGCAGCAGCCAACCGGGCATGTTGAGCCTGGCCTTGAACCCGCCCATATCCCTGACAAGAGGACTTTTGGCGCCGCGGTAGAGCATGGGTCACTCTATCACGCGCCATCGGCATTTGGCACGGCCGGTGAACACTTTCCGGGCTTCCCGCCTTCCGACGGGACCTCACCGGCCCATTCGGGCAGCGAGTTTCCTTTCGGCCGCCTGCAATCCGTCGTGCAGCAGCACCGCAAGCGTCGCGACGATCAGGCCACCCTGAACGACGAAAGCCAGATTGTTCGATTGCAGACCGGCAATGATCACTTCGCCGAGGGTTTTCGCCGCGACCGTTGATCCGATCGTGGCCGTTGCCAGGCTGATGACCACCGAAAGTCGGATGCCGGCAAGGATCACCGGCATCGCCAGCGGCAGCTCTACCTTGAGCAGCCGCTGGCCGCCTGTCATGCCGGCACCGCGCGCCGCCTCCATGACAGATGGCGGCAATGTCGTCAGCCCCGTCAGCGCGTTCTCGAAGATCGGCAGCAGGCCATAGAGAAATAACGCGATCAATGTCGGCTTTTCCCCGAAACCGAAGATGGGAACGGCGAGCGCCAGAACGGCCACCGGCGGAAAGGTTTGGCCGATGTTGACCAGGCTGCGCGACAGCGGCAGGAACTCGGCCCCGGATTCGCGCGTCACCAATATTGCCAAAGCAAGCGCAACCATTGCCGCAGCAGACACCGCGATGGCGACGGTGCGCAGGTGCAATAGAGTAAGCTGCAACAGGCTGCCCTGATTGTAGATCACCGGCGCATTCGCTTGAACCAGCGGTCGCAGCAACGGTTCGAACCATTGCGGTTGCAGCAGGAAGGCGAGCAAAACCAGGAAAACTCCCAAGCGAAAAAGCGTCGATAGTTTCGGCATCAGACTGGCCCGGCTGCCCGTTTCGCCAGCCCTTCGAGACTGACCTTGCCGATGATTGCCCCCGCGGGGTCAGCCACCGGCAGCGCGCTCCGTCCGGACCAGAGGAGTTCGGCAAGCGCCTCCCTTTGGCTAAGCGTGCTCGATATGGCTGTGCCGTCTGCTGACCCTGGTTCGACGGCACTCAAGACCGGCTCGATCGCGAGCAACCGATAAGGCCGTTCGCTGACCCCGATCAGGCTTTCGACGAACGGGGTCGCGGGCTTGATCAGCATTTCGGCGGGCGTCGCATATTGCACCACCTTGCCTTTGTCCATGACGGCGATGCGATCTGCGAGCTGGAAGGCCTCCTCCATGTCATGGGTGACGAGAATGACCGTCGTCTCGAAGTGCTTCTGAATGGCGAGCAGATCATCCTGAGCCTTGGCGCGAATGATCGGATCGAGTGCGCCGAAGGGCTCGTCCATCAGCAGGACTTTCGGTTCGGCAGCCAACGCCCGGGCGACGCCGACACGCTGTTGCTGACCGCCGGAAAGCTCATGCGGAAAGCGTGGACCGAAGTCGGCCGGATCGAGCTGGAACAGTTGGAGAAGCTCGTCCACCTTGGCATCGATGCGCGCGCGTTCCCAACCGAGCAGCGTCGGCACGGTGGCGATGTTCTGCGCGACGGTACGGTGCGGAAACAGGCCGTGGCCCTGGATCGCGTAACCGATGCGGCGGCGCAGTTCATAGCCTGGCAGCGAACGGTTGTCCTCACCGTCGAGGCGGATCGTGCCCGAAGTCGGCTCCACCAGCCGGTTGATCATGCGCAGGAGCGTCGTCTTGCCGGAACCCGAGGTGCCGACCACGACGGTGACGGTGCGCGGCGCGATCGTCAGGCTGACGTCGTCGACGACGGCGGTTTCACCATAGCGCTTGGTGATGTTCTTGATCTCGATCATGCAGCCTCTGCCTGCCTGGTGTTGGGTGTGGCCATCTCGATCACCGCGTCGAGCACGATCGCTGCTGCAAAGGCGAGAACCACGGTCGGGACGGCGCCGAGCAGCACGAGATCCATCGCGGTCTGGCCAACGCCCTGAAAGACGAAGACGCCGAACCCGCCGCCGCCGATGAGGGCAGCGATGGTCGCCAGGCCGATGTTCTGGACGAGCACGATGCGGATGCCGGTCAGGATCACCGGAAAGGCCAGTGGAAATTCGATGCCGACCAGCCGTTGCCAATCGGTCATGCCGATGCCGCGGGCTGCGTCATTCGCATCCCTCGGAACGCCGGCCAGGCCGACGACGGTATTAGCAACCACTGGCAGCAGCGAATAGAGGAACAGCGCAACGAAGGCGGGTGCCACGCCGATGCCACGAATGCCGATCGTGGCAGCGCCCGGAACGTTCGCGGCGATCCAGCCGAGCGGTGCGATGAGAATGCCGAACAGCGCGATCGACGGGATCGTCTGGATCGCATTCAGGACGCCCAGCAAACCGTCGCGCAATCGGGCGACGCGGTGACACAGTATACCGAGCGGAATGCCGACGATGGTCGCGGCCACAAGCGAGCCGAGCGCCAAGGTCACATGCTTTCGGGCTTCCGCCCAGAAAGTGTCCACCCGGCTCGCATATTCCCTAAGGATCGAGAGACCGTCCCAGGTACCGGAAAGCAAAAGCATCCCGACAAAGGCGAGCACGGCGACAAGCACCACGATGCGCATGAAGGGGGCTGGGCGCAATCGCGTCAGGGCATCGGCTGCCAGCAGCCCGAAAGCAAAGAGCATGACCCAGAAGCCGGAGGCAGGCGATACGCGGGCATAGGTGTTGCCCTCAGGCGTCAGGTGGCTGGCGGCGACGCCAATGCCGAGCGCCAGCACGGCCAGCGCTGCGAAGGCAGCGACAAGGCGCAGAATCGCCGGCGAGCGCATGGCCGCGACGAGCACGCCCACCAAAATCACCAGCAGCACTGCCGCGCTCCAGGGCTGCGGCAGGGACTCGACGATCGTCTTCGCCTCGCCGGCGACGATGCGATTGGCACGAAACGTTGCAAAAGGCGCGATGAAGGCGCCGCCAAGCGCCAAGGCCGCGATGATCGCTCCGAGCTTGTCAAAGCGGAGTTGTCTCAAACCACATTCCCTCCCCGCCTGTGCCGGCGCGACTTCGGCACCTGCAGGCACACCCCGGAACGCCAGCCATCGGACCAGCGTTCCGGTTATCCGTCAACTACTTCAGGAAGCCGTTCTTCTTCAGAAAATCCTCGGCAACCGCCTTGGCCGGTTCGCCGCCGACCTGCACGCGGCCGTTCAGGTCCTGAAGCGTCACCAGATCGAGCTTCTCGAACACCGGCTTCAACAGTTCCTCGATTTGCGGGTTTTCCTTGAGCACAGCCTCGCGAATAATCGGGGTCGGCTGGTAGACTGGCTGGACCGCCTTGTCATCTTCGAGCACGACGAGGCCAGAAGGTGCGATGCCGCCATCGGTGCCATAAACCATCGCCGCATTGGCGCCGTTCGTCTGGTTGGCAGCAGCCGCAATGGTCGCCGCGGTGTCACCGCCGGAAAGCGTGATCAGCTGATCCTGCTTCAAGGTGAAACCATAGGTCGTCTGGAAGGCCGGGAGAGCGGCGGCCGAATTCACGAACTCAGACGAAGCGGCCAGCACGACCTTGCCGCCACCGGCGACATATTTGCCGAAGTCGCTGAGCGTCTTCAGCTTGTTTTCGTCAGCCACTTCCTTGCGAAGACCGATCGCCCAGGTGTTGTTGGCCGGCGACGGCGTCAGCCAGACGATCTTGTTGGCGTCGTAGTCGAGCTTCTTGGCGGTTTCGTAGCCCTTGGCGGCATCCTTCCACACGGGGTCGTCGGCCTTTTCGAAGAAGAAGGCGGCGTTGCCGGTGTATTCCGGGTAGATGTCGATCTCGCCGGCGGTGATCGCCTTGCGCACGACCGGCGTCGCACCGAGCTGGACGCGGTCTACCGTCTTGATGTTGTTGGCATTGAGCACGGCAAGGATGATGTTGCCGAGCACGCCGCCTTCCGTGTCGATCTTCGAGGAGACGACCACGTCGGCATTCGCCGTGGCAGCGGTCAAAGTGAAAGCAAGGGCAGTTCCGATAAGTAGTGTGGTCAAGCGCATGAGTTTCTCCCTCGAAATTCGCTCCGCAAGTTTGATCACGGAAAGTCCGCCGCGTCGGGGCAAGCCATTCCATATATGTCAGCCCCCGGCAAAAAATAGGGTTGCACGCAGAGACTGTGGCGGACAAAAAATTTCGTCCGCGACTAACGCGATCGAAAGACTAGACTACCGTGGAAGGCGGTGCGTGATTGGCCGTTGCAATCAGGGGCGTTGTCGGCCACTCTGACAGAGGCCCGCCAGAAACATCCGTTTTCACTCTTGGTTGCGATGCCGCTCGACCCGAACCGCTTGGGGGCTGGTGGATTGGGTTCGCCCGGCGAACGTTCGGGGAATTCATGTCGATCTATCTTCTCGCGCTACTCATCGGCGTGGTCGCCGGCCTTCGCACCATGACCGCGCCTGCCGCCGTCAGCATTGGCGCGGCAGCCGGCTGGCTGCCGCTCAACGGCACTTGGGCAGCCTTCATGGGCTTTCGCTTCACGCCCTATATCTTTGGCCTGCTGGCCCTGGTTGAGTTTGTGACCGACCAACTGCCGAGCACGCCGAGCCGGAAGGTTCCGCAGCAATTCGGCGCCCGCATCGTCTCGGGCGGTTTCTGCGGCGCCGTGCTCGGAACGGCCGCAGGTGCTATGCTGGGCGGACTGGTCGCCGGCGTGATCGGTGCCGTCATCGGCACGCTCGGCGGCTACGAAGCCCGCAAGCGCCTCGTCGCGGCCATCGGCGGCAAAGATCTGCCGATCGCGCTTCTTGAGGATGTCGTTGCCGTTCTCCTCGCACTCTGGGTGGTGTCCTCGGTGTCATGACGAAACATTTCGACGCAATCATCATCGGCGCCGGCCAGGCCGGCCCTTCGCTGGCCAGCCGGCTGACATCAGCGAGAAAGACCGTCGCCTTCGTCGAGCGCAAGCACTTCGGCGGCACCTGCGTCAACACCGGCTGCATGCCGACCAAGGCGATGGTTGCGAGCGCCTATGCGGCGCACCTGGCGCGCCGGGGCGCCGACTATGGCGTCACGACCGGGCCGATCACGATCGACTTCGCCCGCGTCATGGCGCGCAAGGACACGGTGCGGTTCAATTCGCGCAAGGGGGTCGAAGGCTGGCTGAAGGGCATGCCGAACATCACCGTCATCGAAGGCCATGCGCGCTTCGAAGGCCCGCACGAAGTGCGCGTCGGCGGTGAGTTGCTGTCGGCCGACCAGATCTTCCTGAACGTTGGCGGACGTGCGGCGACGCCGGACTTCCCTGGCGTCGAGGACGTGCCCTATCTGACCAACGTCTCGATCATGGATCTCGACACCCTGCCCCGCCACCTGATCGTCATCGGCGGCAGCTATATCGGGCTTGAGTTCGCACAGATGTTCCGCCGCTTCGGCTCCGAGGTCACGGTGATCGAGAAGGGCCCACGCCTGATCGGTCGCGAGGATGCGGACGTTTCCGACGCCATTCTCGCGATTCTGGAGAAAGAGGGCATAAACTTCCGCTTGAACGCCGAATGCATCCGCTTCGCCAGGCGCGGCGACGAAGTCGTCGCCGGCGTCGACTGCACCGCCGGCGCACCCGAGATCGTCGGCTCCCACCTGTTGCTTGCCACCGGGCGACGGCCGAATACGGATGATCTCGACCTCGATCGAGCCGGCGTGAAGACCGACGCGCGCGGCTATGTCGAAGTCGACGAAACGCTCAGGACCAATGTCCCGCACATTTTCGCCATGGGCGACTGCAACGGCCGCGGCGCCTTCACCCACACTGCCTATAACGACTTCGAGATCATCGCCGCGAATCTCATCGATGGCGAGGCACGAAAGGTCAGCGACCGGATTGCGACTTACGGCCTCTTCATCGATCCGCCGCTTGGCCGCGCCGGGATGACGGAAACCGAAGCGCGCAAATCAGGACGCAAGTTGCTCATCGGCACGCGACCGATGACCCGCGTCGGCCGCGCCGTCGAGAAGGGCGAGACCGAGGGCTTCATGAAAGTGATCGTGGACGCCGACAGCAAGGAAATCCTCGGCGCCTCGATCCTCGGCACGGGCGGCGACGAAGCGGTGCAGAGCATCCTTGACGTCATGTATGCCGGCAAACCCTACACGACGATCACCCACGCGGTGCACATTCACCCGACGGTGTCGGAGCTTATCCCGACGGTGTTTGGTGACCTGCACCCGGCCACCTGAGCGACCGGACGTTAGCGACCGCCCGGTTAGACGAGCGCTGCCCGCGCGAGATGGTAAAAATACGTAGCGCCGCGTTCGAGGATGTCGTCGTTGAAATCGTAGCGGGTGGTGTGCAATCCACTGCTGTCGCCGTTGCCGATCAGCACATAGGCGCCCGGCACCTTCTCCAGCAGGAAGGAGAAGTCTTCACTGCCCATCAGCGGCTCGGGCAATTCGACATAGGCGTCGGTGCCAAAAGTCTCCGCGATCACCGCACGCGCATCTTCGACGGCATCGGCATCGTTGATCGTCGCGGGATAACCGACCTGCCAGTCGAAAGTCGCCTCAGCGTTGTAGCTCTGCGCCTGAAAGCGGGCAATCTGCTCGACACGTTCCTGGAGTTGCTTGCGCACGGCCGGATCCATCGCACGCATGCTGATTTCCAGCACTGCTGTATCCGGGATGATGTTGGAGGCGGAGCCGGACCAGAACGAACCGACCGTCAGCACCGACGGCTGGTGCGGCGATACATTGCGCGAGACCAGCGTCTGCAGCGCCATCACCACGCTGGAACCGACGACGACCGGGTCAACCGTCAGTTCCGGCTGGGCGCCGTGACCGCCCTTGCCCCTGATCGTTAGCGTCAGTACGTCGATCGATGCAGCCATCGCACCGGCGCGGCTGGAGAACTGGCCGACCGGCAGGCCCGGCCAGTTGTGGAGCGCATAGACCCGCTCACAGGGGAAGCGTTCGAACAGGCCGTCCTCGATCATCAGCTTGCCGCCGCCGAAATTTTCTTCGGCCGGCTGGAAGATCAGGTGCACGGTGCCGTTGAAGCTCTCGTCCTTCGACAGAGCCCAGGCAGCGCCGAGCAGCATGCTGGTGTGACCGTCGTGGCCGCAGGCATGCATCGCGCCCGGATGTTTGCTCTGATAGGCAAGACCGGTTTCCTCCTGCATCGGCAGCGCGTCCATATCGGCACGAAAGCCGACGGCGCGGTTGCTGTTGCCGCGCTTCAGCGTCGCAACGATGCCTGTCGTCGCCAGACCGCGCGTCACTTCGAAGCCCCAGGATTGCAGCAATCCGGCGACGAATTCGGAGGTCTTCACCTCGGATAGGCCGATCTCGGGCATCTCGTGCAGCTTGTGACGGATCCCGACGAGTTCGGGCAGGAACTCAGAAAAATTGGCGTCGCGCATTGGGGCCTCCTCAAGCCATCTGCAAGAACTGGCGCAGCCGCGCCGATTGCGGGTCGCGCATCACCTGCGACGGCGCGCCGCGTTCTTCGACCAGGCCCTTGTGCAGGAAGATCACCTCACTGGAGATATCACGGGCGAGTGACATTTCATGCGTGACCATGACCATGGTGCGCCCTTCTTCGGCGAGCTTCTTGATGACGAGCAGGACTTCGTTGACGAGTTCCGGGTCGAGCGCCGACGTAGGCTCGTCGAAGAGCATGACTTCCGGCTTCATCGCGAGAGCACGAGCGATCGCCGCGCGCTGCTGCTGGCCGCCCGAAAGCTGGTTGGGATAGTGGTCGCGCTTTGGGGTGATGCCGACCTTTTCCATCAGCAATTCGGCCTCGCCGATCGCATCCTTGCGCGTCATGCCGAGCACATGTATCGGGCCCTCGATGATGTTTTCGAGGATGGTCTTGTGGGACCACAGATTGAAGCTCTGGAACACCATGCCAAGGCGCGTACGGATATGTTCGAGCTGCCGCTTGTCGGTGGCATGGAACTTGCCGTCCTTGCCCTTGACGGTGCGGATCACCTCGCCCGAGACCGCGATCTCGCCCTCATCGGGCGTCTCCAGATAGTTGATGCAGCGCAGCAAAGTGCTCTTGCCCGAACCACTGCTGCCGATCAGCGAGATGACGTCGCCGGACTTCGCCTCGAAGGAGACGCCTTTCAGCACCTCGACGGACCCGAAGCTCTTGTGAATGTTCTTCACCGATAGCGCTGTTGCGACCATGATCGTTCCTCTCGTCGCGCCCAGGCGCGCCTCCTCGTTATGCTTTCGCCGTGCGGTAGCGGGTGAGCCGCTTCTCGACGACGCCCATGACGCGCGTCAGGATGAAGACGACGGTGAAATAGATGATGCCGGCGGCAATCAGCGGTTCGAAGATCAACAGCGACTGGCGCTGCAACATACGGGCGGTGCCCATGACCTCGAGGATGGTGATGGTCGAGGCAAGCGACGTCGTCTTCAACAGGATGATCAGGTCGCCCGTCAGCACCGGCAGGCAGGATCGGAACGCCTGCGGCAGGGTGATGCGGCGAAGGATCATCGACGAGCGCATGCCGATCGACTTTGCCGCTTCGATCTGGCCTCGCGGGATCGCCTTGATCGCGCCGCGGATAACCTCGGCATTGTAGGAGGCCTGGTTGAGGCTGAGCGCAAAGATCGCGTACCACAGGCCGTCACGAAGATAGGGCCAGAGGAAGCTGTGGCGTACCCAGGTGCCGGGCAGGATTTGCCCGAGGCCATAGTAGATCAGGTAGATCTGTACCAGGAGCGGCGTGCCGCGGAATGCGAAGGTGAAGACATAGGCCGGGACCGAGAGCACGCGCCTGCCGGAAAGCCGGGCAAGCGCCACGAGAGTGCCGATGACCAGACCGAAGACGCCCGCCACCGCCGTCAAAAGCAGCGTCAGGGGGGTGGCCTTGATCAGCGCCGGCAGGAAGCCGATGACGTTGGAGATTGTTTCCATCAGTGGTGCCCCCGGTTGAGGCGGCGCTCGATCTGAGCAATCACCAGGACGGAAACGAGCGTGATCGCCAGAAACAGGATGGCCGTGAGGCCGTAGAAGAAGATGTACTGTTTGGTGCCGGCCGCAGCGCGGTAGCCGGTGTAGAGCAATTCGCTGAATGAGCCGAGCACGCTGATGATGGCGCTTTCCTTGGTGATCGACAGCCAGAGATTGCCCATGCCTGGAACCGCGTGGCGCATCATCTGCGGGAGGATAATGCGGGTGAAGACCTTGCGTCTCGGCATGCCGATCGAAACCGCCGCCTCGACCTGGCCGGGGGGCACGGAAAGGAAGGCGGAGCGCAGCACTTCAGTCATGAAGGCGCCGGAGACGAAAGCGAGTGCGATGATTGCTGCCCAGAACGAGCTGAACTGGAAGGTCTCGGCCACAAGGCCAAAGTGCTTCAACAGCCGCTCGGCACCGCTCGCGACGGAGAAATAGAGGAGCAGGATGACGAGCAGTTCGGGAAGCGAGCGAACGACGGTCGTATAGATCTCGGCAAGGAAGCGCGGGACGCGGTGCTTCGACAGTTTGCCGGCCGCACCGAGGAAGCCGAAGAGAACCGCAACCGCATAGGCGACCACGGACACCTGCAAGGTCATCACCAGGCCCCAGGCGAAATCGTCGCCCCAGCCCTCGCCGCCCCAGGCAAGCAATTGCCAGTAATAGTCCATCCGTCGTTACCTGTTCCCGATTGTCTCGTCAGCCCTCACGCCGCCCTCTGTCGGGCTGGATCGCTGTAGCGGTCGCCGCGAAGATGCCCCGGCGCTGCGGCCGGTTTGGCGATCGAGGGCGGCGCGAAACATAGGCCGCACGCCGCCCTTGAAAAGCGATTTACTTCTTGCCGAAGATCCACTTGTCGACGAGCTTCTGGGTCGTGCCGTCCTTCTCCAGAGCGGCAAGGCCGGCATTGACCTTTTCAAGCGTCGCCGCATCACCCTTGCGAACGGCATAGGCGACACCCTCACCGAGAACGGCATTCTTCGGGACCTCGACCTTGACCTCGTAGTCGGCGCCCTCAGGCGACTTCAGGAAGGTCTGGATGTAGAGGTCGGGGATCAACACGTAGTCGACGCGGCCGGCAATGAGGTCAGCGACCGAGTTGTCTGCCGTGTCATAACTCTTGGCTTCAGCACCAGTCAGGTACTTGGCAACATAGGCCGACTGTACGCTGGACGTCTGCACACCGATGATCTTGCCCTCGACGCTTGCCGGATCGATGATCTTGCCGGAACCGTCTGCCGCATCGATCGTCTTGATCTCGCTCGTGTCAGCCTTGGCGCCGACGAAGGAGGTGCCTTCGGTGTAATAGGGCGTCGAGAAGTCGACGACCTGGCGACGCTCGTCGGTGATCGAGAAGGCGCCGATGATGAAATCGACCTTGTTTTCCTTCATCGACGGGATCAAGCCGTCCCAGGCCATCTGGTTGATGTCGCACTTGACGGCCATCTTTTCGCAGAGTGCGCGGGAGAGATCGGCTTCAAGACCCTCCCATTGGCCGCCGGCGTTCACTTGGGTGAAAGGCATGTAGGGCTCCGGCGTCATGCCGAGCCGCAGCGTGTCCTCGGCCAATGCGCTGCCAACAGCCATGGAAAGGGCGATCCCTGCGAACAGGGCGGTCTTCAACGTCTTCATTTTGTTTCCTCCTCGGGGATTGCGACGGATCAGAGCGTGTTGCTGAACCAGCGCAGCGACATGCAGGACAGGCCCGCGTCGATCTTGCCGATCTCCGTCGTCTTCATGGGCACGACCTTGTAGCCGAGCTTGTCGAGCATCTCGATCGTGCGCGGGAAATCGGAGCCGACCATCACGACGTCATTGACGCGCAGCGCATTGGCCGCCGGCTCTTCACCTTCGGGAATGATCACCTGCTTGAAGCGCTGGAAGGCGCCGGATTTGGCAAGACGCGCAGTTGAAAGCACGGTCTCGTCGTCGAGCAGCGAGCAATCGGTCTTGAAGTGCAAAACACCTTCTGGGGTCGCGACGATCTCGCTCTTGCGGCCGAGCTTGGCAAGGCAGGCCTGCAACGCTTCGGCGCCGACCTTGTTGGTGCGGGCCGAAAGGCCGATCATCACGCTTTCGCGGGTCGTCAGCACGTCGCCGCCATCGGCAAAGCCGTTGCCCGGCAGGTCAAGCACGGTCTCGAACATGGCGCGGAGCGTCGGCTCGATCTCGGGCGTTTCCTTGACGCGGGTCTCGGCGCCCGGGCGCAGGAGGATCGCGCCTTCGGTGAAGACCAGCGCCGGATCCTCGACGAAGATCGAATCCGGGAAGGCTTCGAGCGCCGGCAGCACCGTCACTTTGACGCCCGCGTCCTTCATCGCCGCGATATAGGCGTCGTGCTCGGCCTTCACACCTTCGAAGGTGGGGTTGCCGCGATCGTCGGCGCGCAGGCCATTGACGACCGATTTGGACGGCGTGCGGACGATGATGTTGTTGAACTGGTAGACGGGGCGTGACTGCGACATTTGTAGGACCTTTGGCTTGGATGAGGTGCTTCTATCGATCGGATGTAGCGGCGTAAAGCTTTTGCGTACCGGCCGGTTCTCTTCGTGACAAATGAACGCCGGCGAGCATGCAGCGCACGGAACCGCCGGCAAGCTCGATCGTCGGCACGTCGAAGGCGAGCACGCGGGCGGAGACTTCGAGCGCCTTGATCTGATCGGGGCGGAGCGAGGCGAGCGCGCGGGCCGACATGACCACGACGCGACCGTCCGCACCGTCGAGCTCGATGGCGTTGCCGGCGAAGTTTTCAATCTGCTCAAGCGTCAGGTCGATCACCTGGCGTCCGGTTTCCTCCAGCCGGGCGCAGATTTCCTGGCGGCGCGCAACATCGGGGATCATGCTCGCACCAATGAGGGCGAATTCGGTGCCGATGCACATCAAAACGTTGGTGTGATAGATCGAGTTGCCCAGGCGGTCGACGGCGCCAAAGATCATCGGCTCGAAGTTGAAGTGGGTGCAGAAACGCTCCAGCGCCACTTCATTGGTGCGGTTGGAGCGCGCGGCATAGGCGACGCGACCAATATGGTCGAGCACCATGGCGCCGGTGCCTTCGAGATAGACGCCGTCCTTTTCGAGACCGGAATAGTCGATCACGTCCTGGACGCGATACTCGTTCTTCAGCATCTCGATGATGTCGGAGCGGCGTTCGCTCTGGCGGCTTTCCGAATACATCGGATAGATCGCCACATGGCCGCCGGAATGGGTCGAGAACCAGTTGTTCGGGAAGACGGAGTCGGGACGCGTCGTCGTTTCATCCTCAAAGAGGTGCACGGCAACGCCGGCACCGGCGAGCCTGTCAGCCATGCGGCTGACTTCATCGTAAGCGGCCTTGGCGATCGCCGACGGCTGGCGTGCCGCGTCGGTCGCCTGGAAGGCGTTGTCCTCGGCCGTCATCGGGTTCGGGCCGAAATGGTGCGGACGGATCATCACGACGCCCTTCGGCGCCTGTACGGACAGTCTCTTCATTTCAGGCAGCGCTCCGCTCGGACGGGGCCGCCGGCTGCTGCCGGAAAAGGCCGTAGAGATCGCGCGGGTGCTCCGGCTGCGTCGTCAGGTCGAGTTCGGTGTAGAACGCCGTGCCCTGGATCTTGTCGCGCAGGAAGCGCAGTGCCGAGAAGTCTTCGGTGGCAAAACCGACGGAATCGAAGATGGTGATCTGACCGTTGCTGCGGCGGCCTTCGGCCTCGCCGGCAATCACCTGCCAGAGTTCGGTCACTGGGAAATCCGGCGCCATCTGCTGGATCTCGCCTTCGATGCGGGTCTGCTCCGGATATTCGACGAAGACGTCGGCGCGGCGCAGGATATCGCCCTGCAGTTCGGTCTTGCCGGGGCAATCGCCGCCGACCGCATTGATGTGCACGCCGGCGCCGACCATATTGTCGGAGAGGATCGTGGCGTTGCGCTTGTCGGCCGTGACCGTCGTGATGATGTCAGCGCCGGCAACGGCCTCTTCCGCCGTCGCGGCCACGACGATGTCGAAATCCATGTCGGCGAGGTTGTTGCAGAACTTCTCGGCGGCTTCGGCGTCGATGTCGAAGACCTGCAGCCGCTTGACGCCGAGCAGGGCACGGAAGGCAAGCGCCTGGAATTCAGACTGGGCGCCGAGGCCGATGATTGCCATCGAGCGGGCGTCGGGGCGAGCGAGGTACTTTGCGGCGAGCGCCGAGGTGGCCGCCGTGCGCAGACCGGTCATGATCGTCATTTCGGAGACGAGGCAGGGATAGCCGGTGCTGACATCGGAGAGAACACCGAAGGCTGTCACCGTCTGCAGGCCGACATTGGGATTCTTCGGGTGGCCGTTGACATATTTGAAGCCGTAATGCTCGCCGTCCGAGGTCGGCATCAGCTCGATGACGCCGGTCTTCGAGTGGCTCGCGAGCCGCGGCGTTTTCTCGAATGCGTTCCACCGGCGGAAATCATCCTCGATGTATTCCGCAAGACCCACAAGGAACGTCTCAATGCCGATCGATTTGACCAGCTCGATTACGTTGCCGACACCGACATACTGAACCACGTTTAAAACTCCATCGGAGAAATTCGATGAAGTCAGCCTAGGCTTGCAAGAAGTGAGTTGAAATTTTAAACTTGCGCAAAATTGGCGGACATATTGAGCAATTTGCGTAATCGTAATATACAGTTTTCATGCATATCTTTGATGACCTCGATCACCAGCTCATCTCGCTATTGCGAGAAGACGGGCGCGCCCCCTACTCCAAGATCGCGACGGTGCTCGGCATCTCCCGGGCGACGGTGCAGACACGCATCGACCGATTGCTGGAAAGCGGTGCGGTACTCGGCTTCACGCTGCGCGTGCGGCAGGATTACGACGATCGCGCCATCCGTGCGATTATGATGATCGAGGTCAGCGGCCGCAACACCACCAAGGTGATCAAATACCTGCGCGGCCTGCCCGAGCTTTACGCGCTGCATACGACCAATGGCGGCTGGGATCTGGTCGCCGAAATCCGCGCCAACAGCCTCAGCGATTTCGACCGCATCCTGCGCGAAGTGCGCGACGTCGATGGCGTATCGAACAGCGAAACGAGCATTCTGCTCAGCACCGTCTGATCCCCCACCATCACAAGCGCGCCGCCCGCGCGCCATTCAAGACCGGTAAGACCCATGAGCCATATTCCCCAGATCGACTACGACACCGCTTCCGACGAAATCCGCGCCGCCCATGACGAAGAGGTGCGCGTGCGCGGACGCATGACCAACATGAAACGCACGCTTTTGCATTCTCCGGTAGCGCACCGGATCTACGCCGAATGGTTCACGCTGCGCGAGGAATTGCGCCCGGCGTTGAACGACAGTGAGATCTGGTTTCTGTCGCACGCGATTTCCGAGGCCATGCGATCGCCGATCGCCATGGGCTTCTTTCGCCGCGCCTTCGCAAATGCCGGCATCGACTTCCATACCGTTACGCCCACCGAAGACGAGCAGCGGCTGATCGCCTTCGGCCGCGCCATCGTCGCCGATAGCAATGCCGTTCCGGACGCGATCTGGACAGGCCTCAAGGCGCGCTACGATGCCAAGGCGCTGGTCGATCTCGTCGCCTTCTCGGGCATCATGGTGGCGACTGCGCTTTTCAACAACGTCGTCGAGGTCGAATTCGACAAGGAACTGGAACCGTTCGTCGACTGAGATCCAGGACCTGAACGGCGCCGCGATCGCTCACTGCCTGGCACGAGATAGCTCGCCGTGACGCTTGACTTGACCAGTTTGCGTGTATATACACGTATCATGTCTCGTTGCTACTGTGCCCTTTTACGCAAAGCCACCCGGAGAGTGACGTCGGTCTACGACGACGCGCTGCAACCGATCGGTCTCAACCTCGCCCAGTTCAGTTTGCTTCGGCACATCGCGCGCGATGAGCCGATCTCGATGACCGAGCTTGGCCGCAAGATCGAACTCGAACGCTCGACGGTCAGCCGCAACGTCAAGGTGCTGGAGGGCATGGGGCTGGCGGCAACCGGAAGCGGGAAGGATCAGAGGGAGGCCATTGTTGAACTTACGGAAAACGGCCACCGGATTCTCGTTGACGGCGCGCCGCTCTGGCAGGCCGCACAGGACAAGATCGAGGTACGATTGGGGACGGACGCGGCCGCCCAGCTAGAGGAATTGCTGCTGGCGCTCTAGGCAAACTGGCTTGCCAATGAACCGGTAACAAACTGCCAAACAACCATTCAACCTGCGAAATGCGCTCCGAAAGCCCGCGCAGCGCCTTCGCACACCCCGAAAACACGGACGAAAGGAAGTCGACGATGCTCGGTCCGGCGCTTGCGCGTTATCTAGCCAAACGCAATATCCATTACGGCTGGGCTGTGGCCGCCGTCACCTTCCTGGTCATGCTGTCGACCGCCGGCGCCATGGGCTCGGCCGGCGTGCTGATCAAGCCGCTTGAAACCGAGTTCGGCTGGTCGAATGCCCAGATCTCGCTGGCGCTGGCGATCCGCCTTTGCCTGTTCGGTCTGCTTGGCCCCTTCGCAGCATCGTTCATGAACCACTTCGGCGTGCGCCAGGTCGTCTCCGCGGCGCTGGTCCTGATCATCGCCGGCATCGCCGCCTCCTTCTACATGACGGAGCTCTGGCACTTGGTCGCGATCTGGGGCGTGGTGCTGGGCGTCGGCACCGGCATGACGGCGCTGGTTCTCGGCGCGACAGTCGCGACACGCTGGTTCGACAAGCGACGCGGGCTCGTCGTGGGGCTGATGACTGCCAGCAACGCCACGGGGCAGCTGGTGTTCCTGCCGCTGCTCGCGTCTCTCACGGAAACGATCGGCTGGCGCTCGGCACTGACGCTGATCATCGTCATCCTCATGGCAGCCTTCACACTGGTCCTGTTGCTGATGCAGGATCGCCCTGGTGATCTCGGCCTCGCGCCCTTCGGCTCGAAACAGATGGTGCCGGCACCACCGAAGGCAAAGAGCTTCGGGGCTCTGCTGATGGCACCGATCAGGGCGCTTTCCGATGCCGCGAAGACCAACACCTTCTGGGTGTTGTTCGCCACCTTCTTCGTCTGCGGTTTCAGCACCAACGGCCTGATCCAGACCCATTGGGTTTCGATCTGCGGTGATGTGGGTATTGCCGCCGTCGCCGCGGCCAGCCTCCTGGCGCTGATCGGCGTGTTCGATCTCATCGGGACCGTCGGCTCCGGCTGGCTGTCGGATCGCTACGACAACCGCTGGCTGCTCTTCTGGTTCTACGGTCTGCGCGGCCTTTCGCTGATGTTCCTGCCGCTCAGCGGCTTCAACATCTACACGCTGTCAATCTTCGCGATCTTCTACGGCCTGGATTGGGTCGCGACGGTTCCGCCGACCGTGAAGCTCTCAGCCGAACGCTTCGGCCCGGAACGGGCCAGCCTCGTCTTCGGCTGGGTTTTTACCGGCCATCAGCTCGGGGCAGCCAGTGCGACCTTCCTTGCCGGGGCGAGCCGGACGTCGCTCGAAACCTACACGCCGGCGCTGATCGCCGCCGGCATGCTCTGCATCGTCGCGGCAATGCTGGTCCTGACAATCGGTCGGCGCCAGCCGGAAGCGCTGGTGCCGCAGCCAGCCTGAGTTCTTCCCCATAGTTGTGCGCAAAAAGGGCGGGCTGCCGGTGGCAGCCCGCCCTTGATGTTTAGGCCTGAGGTCGATGACCGTCAGTGCCTGAACTCAGTCACGAACTCCGGATTGCCGCGAATGGTGTTGCTGACAGTGCAGATCTCATTTTCGGCGGCTTCCGCGATCGCATGACGGACCGCATCGTCGAAATCGCCCTTGATGTCGAAGACGATGTTGAACTTGGCGACGCGGGAGGGTTCGTCATGGGCCTTCTCGCCGGTCACCTTGGCACTTACCTCCGTCAACCGGTCGAGCACGCCGTAGCGGCTGGCTGCGATGCGGGCGCTCAAGACCAGGCAGCTTGCGAGCGAGGCGTAAAGCAGATCGAGCGGGCCGTAACCCGCCTGCGACGGGCCGGTAACGATATCGAGTTCGCCGCCGGTCACCGAAGTCACATGCGGAAAGCCGGTTCTGCCGACCACGGCCGTCGCACCGGTTTCACGCGTTCTCACTTTCACATCCGCCATCTCGCAAACCTTCCCAGAATTCTCGGAACCGACACCATCGTTGTCGGCAGAAACACGTCGCCCCGGGCCGCAAGGCCCAGGGCGTTGATATGTGCGCCTTTGAAGAACGGCGCAAGAGCGACGCTCGATCAGTTCTTCTTCACCAGGCGGTAGAACACGAAGTCCGACGTCGCGCCGTTGACGTAGCCCTCGACCTTGTCCTTCATCGCGACCTGGGTCGCTGCCTGGAACATGATCACGATCGGCGACTTTTCCTGCACCTTGCGCTGCAGGTCGACATAGAGCGCATCGCGCTTGGCCGGATCGGCTTCCTTGAGCGCTGCCTTGGTCGCTTCGTTGAGTTCCGCCGGCACGGCCCAGCCGTTACGCCAGGTGGTCGTCGACTGATACTTGTCGTCGGCATTGTCTTCGTTATAGGCGAAGGCCTTGGCGTTCGAATGGGGGTCCATGAAGTCGGGCCCCCAATAGAGCAGCATGGCTTCGTGGGTGCGCGCACGGTACTTGGTGATCACCTGGCTGCCGGTGCCCGGGATGATCTCGAAGTTGATGCCGGCTTCGGCGAACGAAGCCTGCAGCGACTGTGCCATGTCGGTAAACGGCGTCGAGTTGATGACGTCGAGGGTTACCTTGATCGGCGTCTTGATTCCGGCGTCGGCGAGGATCTTCTTCGCCTTTTCGACATCGTAGCTGTAGGGCGTTTCATCGAGCGAGCCAGGGAAGCCCTTCGGCCAGAAGGCCTGGTGAACTTCCATCTGGCCCTTGAGGAAGCTGTCGGTCATGCCCTTGTAGTCGACGAGGTAGCGGGCAGCTTCCCAGACGGCTTCCGGCTGCAGGGCTGTGTTCTTCTGGTTGAAGGACAGGAAGTGCACGGCGGCCTGGGGGTAGGATTCGACCTTCATGCCGTCCTTGCCTTCGAGACCCGAAACCTGGTCCGGCGTCAGGTTCTTGGCCATGTCGACGTCGCCGGTCTGCAGCATCAGCTGCTGCGTTGCAGCTTCGGCCACGTGACGGATGATCACGCCCTTGATTGCCGGAGCGCCACCGAAATAGTTCGGGTTGCTCTGCAGGTTCAGGAGCTCGCCGGCGCGGAAGGCCTTGAGCACGAAGGGACCGGTGCCGGCCGAATTGGCCTTGAGCCACGCATTGCCGAAGTCGCCATCGGCTTCGTTGGCCTTGACGGTTTCCGCGTCGACCACCGAAGCCGGGCGGGCGGCAAGAACGTTCAGAACGAAGGCCGACGAGAAGTCGCCTTCATACTTGATCGTGACCTTGTTGCCGTCGGCGGTCACCATCTTGTCGATGTTCTCAGGCGTCCAGCCGAGCTGCGTCAGGATGAAGGCCGGGGCCTTGTTGAGAACGACGACGCGCTTGAAGGAATAGACGACGTCTTCGCCGCGCAGCGGGTTGCCGGACGTGAAGGTGACACCATCACGCAGCGTGAAGTTGATCGTCTTGGCGGCATCGTCGGCCGTCCATTCGGAGGCGAGACCCGGCGCCAGCTTCTTCACGTCGGGCGCATCGTACTGCACCAGGCGGTCATAGGTCTGGGTGACGTATTCGCCCGAAGAAAACTCGTAGGCTTCGGCCGGGTCGATGCTGACGATGTCGTCGATGTTCTGCGCCACGACCAGCACTTCCGCCGGCGTTTCGGCGAGCGCCGCCGGCGCTACGCTCATCATCAGGGACGCCGCGAACACCGCGGCCTTGAACATTCTCATCATCATTCTCCTATTTTCGATGAGGCTTGGTTTTTGTCATCGCCGGCTTCAGCGCCTTTTGCGGCGCGCCGGTCTCGTTGGATTGCGATGCCCGCAAGCGGAAGAGCGGCAGCGTGCCGGTCCAGATCAGCCGCACGGGCTTGTCGGTCTTGTTCCACCAAAAGTGAGGCTGGATGCCGCGGAAATGCAGGCCGTCGCCCGGGGAAAGCGTGGTCTCGTCGCCGTCGAGCCCGAACAGGATCTCCCCTTCGAGCATGTAGACAAGCTCCTCGCCCTCATGACTGAAGACCTCGGAACGGTGTCCCGGCGGAATGGTGATGACGAAGCTCGAAAGCTGGTTGCCGGCAAAATCGGCGCCGATCCGCTCATAGGAAACCGGCGAGCCGCCGACCGAAAACACCATGCGCCCCTCGGCGCGCGAGAGGCCGGTATCGATCGCCGGGGCGAGGATGAAGTGGTTGAGCTCGGCGCCGAGCCCCTGGGCAATCTGGGCCAGCGTGCCAAGCGAGGGCATGGCGAGATCGCGCTCGATCTGGCTGAGATAACCGACGGAAACGCCCGCCGCATCGCTCAGCGCCTGCAGCGTCATATGCATCTGCCGCCGGCGCGCGCGCACCAGCGCGCCCACCTTCGGCTGCCCTGCCCCGGTGCTTTTCCCGGACGTGGCTTCGTCATCCGACGGAACGCTCACGCTCTCCTCCCCCAGTAAAATTTTTTTGATTTAAGCAAACTTATTTATATACTCCAAGCGAATTTTTGCGGTATCGACAGGACAGACCGCAAGCGAAGAGGGATGGAATCGCCACGTGGCAAATGACAGCACCACAGCAGCAACGCCGGTACGCCGCGCCTCCAGACCTAGCCGGAGCCGGCAGCGCCTTACCTCATTGGCGGGCTTCCTGGTTACGCTCGCGATAACCTTCCTTGGCCTGCTCGCGATCACCTTCTTCATCGGCCGCATCGTGCCGATCGACCCGGTTCTCGCTGTCGTCGGCGACCGCGCGCCCGTTGCGGTCTATGAGCGCGTCCGCCAGGAAATGGGGCTCGACCAGCCGCTGATCACTCAGTTCGTCAGCTATGTCGGCGATGTCGCCACCGGCAATTTTGGCACCTCGGTTTCCACCGGCAAGCCGGTTATCGAAGACCTTGCCCGCGTCTTTCCGGCGACGCTCGAAATGGCGACACTCGGCATCATTCTCGGCGTGCTGATCGGCGTCCCACTCGGCGTTTTTGCAGCCGCCCGCCGCGGCTCGTGGCTCGATCAGGGCATCCGCGTCGTCGGCCTGCTCGGCTATTCGGTGCCCGCCTTCTGGCTCGGCCTTGTCGGTCTCGCCGTCTTCTATGCACGGTTGAATTGGGTCGGCGGTCCGGGACGCGTCGATATCTTCTATGACGGCATGGTTTCTCCCATCACAGGGCTGATCCTCATCGACAGCATCATTGTCGGCGAATGGGAGATCTTCCGCAACGCCGTGTGGCACCTGATCCTTCCGGCCTCCTGCCTCGGCTTTTTCTCGCTTGCCTATATCGCCCGCATGACCCGCTCCTTCATGCTCGACCAGTTGAGCCAGGAATATGTCACCACCGCGCGGGTCAAGGGCGTGCCGGAGCGCCTCGTCATCTGGCGCCACGCCTTCCGGCCGATCCGCGTGCCGCTGATCACCGTCATCGGCCTTTCCTATGCCGGCCTGCTCGAAGGCTCCGTCATGATCGAGACGATCTTCTCCTGGCCGGGCATCGGCAACTACCTGACCGTCGCCCTGCTCAACGCCGACATGTCGGCGGTGCTCGGCTCGACCCTCGTCATCGGTGCGGTCTTCATCGGCATCAACAAGATTTCGGACGTGCTCTATCGCGTGCTCGATCCGCGTGCACGCTAAGAGGAGGCGGACATGACCACACTTCGCGACTGGCTGATCGACGACAGCCCCGCCTCGCCGATGCAGGCCCGCCTCGGACGTTTCTACCGCATCTTCGGCGCGCTGATGCGCAATCCGCTTGCCGTCGTCGGCGCTATCATCATCCTGGCCCTGGTGTTGACCGCTCTGTTCGCGCCTTGGCTCGCCACCCATGATCCGCTGCGCCAATCGCTCGGCGAACGCCTGCTGCCGCCGAGTGCCGCCCACTGGATGGGAACCGACGAGCTCGGTCGCGACATCTGGTCCCGCGTCGTCTACGGTGCACGCATCACGCTCGCCATCGTCACGCTCGTTGCCGTGCTCGCAGCCCCCGCCGGCCTGGTGATCGGCGTTGCCGCCGGCTATTTCGGCGGCTGGGTCGATCGCATCCTCATGGGCATCACCGACATCTTCCTGTCGCTGCCGAAGCTCATTCTGGCGCTCGCCTTCGTCGCGGCCCTCGGCCCCGGCATCGAAAATGCGATCATCGCCATCGCCATCACCTCCTGGCCGGGCTACGCCCGTGTCGCCCGGGCAGAAACTCTGACCTTCAAGAACTCCGAGTTCATTTCGGCGGTGCGGCTACTCGGCGCTTCGAGCCTGCGCGTCAATCTCGGCCACGTGCTGCCGCTCTGCACCTCGTCGATGATTGTCCGCGTCACGCTCGACATGGCCGGCATCATCCTGACGGCCGCCGGCCTCGGCTTCATCGGTCTTGGCGCTCAGCCGCCGCTTCCCGAATGGGGCGCGATGATCTCGCGTGGCCGTTCGTTCATTCTCGACCAGTGGTGGGTCGCAACCATGCCGGGCTTTGCCATCATTCTCGTCAGCCTCGGCTTCTGCTTCCTGGGCGATGGTCTGCGCGACGTGCTGGACCCGAAGAGTGGGGAGCAGCGTTGATGAGCAATCTTCTCGAAATCGAAAACCTGCGCGTCACCTTCCCGACCCCCCGTGGCGACCTCGAAGTGGTACGCGGCATCTCCTTCACGCTCGGCCGCGAGCGCCTCGGCATCGTTGGCGAGAGCGGCTCGGGCAAGTCGATGACCGGCCGCTCGATCCTGCAGCTCATCCGGGCGCCGGGTCGCGTCACCGCCGACAAGCTCGTCTTCGACGGCATCGACCTTCTGAAGCAATCCGAACGGCAGATGCGCGCCATTCGCGGCGCCCGCATCTCCATGGTGATGCAGGACCCGAAGTTCTCGCTGAATCCGGTCATGACCATCGGCGAGCAGATCGCCGAGGCACTGCTGACGCACCAGAAGCTGCCACGCCGCGAGGTCAACAGCCGCATGCTCGCCATGCTGGAATCGGTGCGCATCGCCGATCCGGAACGCGTCGCCAAGCTCTATCCGCACGAAGTCTCCGGCGGCATGGGCCAGCGGGTGATGATCGCGATGATGCTGATCCCGGAGCCGGACCTCTTGATTGCCGACGAGCCGACTTCAGCGCTCGACGTCTCTGTCCAGGCCCAGGTGCTCGACATCATCGACGAACTGGTGAAGCGCAAGGGCATGGGGCTGATCTTCATCAGCCACGACCTGAACCTCGTCTCCAGCTATTGCGACCGCATCCTCGTCATGAACACCGGCGAGGTGGTTGAGGAATGCAAGGCCGGCGAACTGATGGCGGCCAAGCACCCCTATACGCGCGGGCTCATCGCCTCGATCCCGCGCCTCGACGAAACACGGGACGAGCTGCCGGTGCTCGACCGCAGCGCATGGGCCAAGGCATGACCGCGCTCTCTCTCAAGAACCTCGACATCTCCTATGGTGATGTGCAGATCACCCACGACGTCAATCTCGACATCGCCGACGGCGAGAGCTTTGCCCTCGTCGGCGAAAGCGGCTCGGGTAAATCAACCGTGCTGAAGGCCATCGCCGGTCTGGCGCCGGAATGGTCAGGAGAAATCACGGTGCTCGGCTCGCCCCGCGGCCACGGCATCGACCGCGCCTTCTCGCGCCAGTGCCAGATGGTGTTCCAGGATCCATACGGTTCGCTGCACCCACGCAAGACGGTCGACGCCACACTCGGCGAAGCGCTGACGATCCATGGCATCGGCGACCGCAATGCGCGGATCGAGGAGGTGATGGCCTCGGTCGGTCTCGACCGCAAGTTCCGCTTCCGCTTCCCGCATCAGCTTTCGGGCGGCCAGCGCCAGCGTGTGGCGATCGCTCGTGCGCTGATGCTGAAGCCGAAGGTGCTGCTGCTCGACGAGCCGACCTCGGCGCTCGACGTGTCGGTCCAGGCTGAAATCCTCAATCTGTTGAAGCGCCTGCGGCGCGAGCAGAACCTCACCTTCCTGATGGTCACCCACAACCTGGCCGTTGTCTCCTTCCTCTGCGATCGCCTCGCCGTCATGCGGCAGGGTCGCATCGTCGAAGTGGCCGATGTCGCCGATCTCAAGCGCGGAGATCTCAAGGAACCCTATTCGCGCGAGCTGATGCAGATCAGCGCCGCGCATGCCAACTAGAGCGGGACACGGAAAATTTGGGTGGTTTCTCGCCCATGTTCCGCTCTACAAAATCGCGTAACTCCAAGGACATAGCATGAACAGTGAACAGATCGCTGCCGCACTGGCGGAATTCGACGCGGCCATTGCCAAGACCACCGATGCCGACGCGGTATGGACCGCGCTGCAGACGCTTTGCCGCCAGGTGATCGGCGCCAAGCTTTTCACCATCATGACCGTCGACATGGTCAATGAAGTCGCCCGTCGCGCCTACACCTCGCACCCCGAGGAATACCCGACCTCGGGCACCAAACCGATCCGCTACGACAGCTGGTTCGACATCGTGCACAAGGCGCACCAGACCTTTGTCGCCAACACCATCGTCGACATCTCGAAGGTTTTCGGCGACCACGAGACCATCTGGTCGCTTGGCTGCGGCTCGGTCGCCAACATCCCGGTCGTGGTCGGCGGCGAGCTGCTCGGCACCGTCAACTGCCTCGACGTCGAGCATCACTACACGGCCGAACGCGTGGCGCTCTCCAAGCATCTGGAAATGCCGGCGAAACTCGCCTTCCTCGCCGCCGCGCGCGCCGAGCAGAAGTAACAAGACTGGCCGAAGGCGTCAGCGCCTTCGGCCCCCCTTGCCGGTCAGCGGCCGATCGCTTTGCCAGTTTCCTTCAGAAAGAAGTGTATCTTCGCCGCCTCGATCGGCACCTCGATCTGGTCATCTGGGCCGATGCGTGACGCAGCGTGAACCTGCGCCGTGAAGGCGGCTTGGCCCACCTTGCCGAGCGCCAGCGTGTGAGGCCCAAGCGGCTCGACGTCGCGCACCGTCAGCTTCACGGTTGGCGCTCCAGCGTCCGCGGCCATCGTATGTTCCGGGCGGATGCCGAGGACGACTTCCTTGCCCGCAAAAGCGCCGAGCTTTCCGGCGCGGTTTTCCGGAACCTTGATGGCCACATCACCATCACCCTTGAACTGCAAACCGCCATCACCGCCTTCAAGCCGCCCTTCGATGAAATTCATGCTGGGCGCGCCGATGAAGGCGGCGACGAAGAGATTGGCGGGCGCCTCGTAAAGCGTGATCGGGTCGGCGGCCTGCTCGATACGCCCCTGGTTCATGACGACGACGCGATCGGCCATGGTCATGGCTTCCACCTGGTCGTGGGTGACGTAGACGGCCGTCGTCTGAAGACGCCGATGCAACAGTTTGATTTCGGTGCGCATTTCGATGCGCAGCTTGGCGTCGAGGTTTGACAACGGCTCGTCGAAAAGAAAGACATCGGGCTGGCGCACGATCGCCCGACCGATCGCCACGCGCTGGCGCTGGCCGCCCGATAACGCGCTCGGCTTGCGGCCAAGATAGGCACCGAGATTGAGGATGCGGGCGGCATCCGTCACCGCCTTATCGACCTCCGCCTTCGGCGTGCCGCGCACCTTCATGCCGTAGCCGATGTTTTCGGCGACCGTCATGTGCGGATAGAGCGCGTAGTTCTGGAACACCATGGAGCAATTGCGCAAGCCAGGGCGCAGATCCGTGACGTCGCGTTCGCCAATCCTGATCGAACCAGAGGTCGCGGTTTCAAGACCGGCGATCATCCTGAGGGTCGTTGTCTTGCCGCAGCCGGACGGCCCGACGAGCACGACGAACTCGCGATCGGCGATATGAAGTTCGAGCGGCGGAATGACGGTGACGTTCCCGAAGGACTTGGTGATCTGCTCCAGTCGGACCTGTGACATGCGGAAGCCTTTGCTGCTGACGAGGCCCGGCGCGACGCGTCCGGGAAATTGCGTGGACGATCCGAACAAGACCGACCACCGGTATCAAAAGGTCCGCCTCGATGCCTCGGGGCGGGCCCTCGGTTGCCTTTATTCCTGGGGCAGCCCCATCGATGCGCGATAGGCGGCAAGCTGCTTGTCACGGCCGAATTCGTCGGTCAGCTTGTTCCACTGCTCGGCGACGCTATCGAGCGCCTGTTGCGGCGTCACTTCGCCGGCAAGCGCCTTGGAGAGTTCGATCTCCAGCACCTCGGTGTAGGAGAAGTAGCCGGGCAGGCGCATGTCGAGCGCGATGTTCTTGGCGGTCACCGCATCTTTCTGCGCGCCGAGATATTCCTTCGCTTCACGCTCGGAGAAGATCTTCGACCAGAGATCGAGGTTCGTCGTGTGCGAGATGCGATAGGGGTTGACCCCGGTGCCGCCGGTGATTGCCGCCTGGCCGGAGACGGCCGGGCTCGTCAGATACTGGATATAGTTCCAGGCCGCTTCCTGCTTCGTCGATGTCGCTGGAACCGCCGCCTGCCAGCCGCCGAAGGCCATGAACGAGGTCTGGACGACATGGTCGAACTTGTCCCACTTCTTGGTCTTGTAATTCCAGATCTCGTCCGATCCCGGCAATGGCGCCGAGCCGACATTACCCGCCACCTTCGACTGTTTCGGGTCCGCGCCGATGACGCCGGTATCGCCCCAGCCAATAGATTCCGCCACTTGGCCACCGGCAAAGGCGGCATTCACTTCGCCAAAGGAGAAGTTCAGCGCGTTCGGCGGCGCGAGTTTCGACGCGCGAATGTACTCTTCGAGGCCACGAACCCAGCCGGGATTGTTGACCTGGGCGTCCATCGTCTCCGGGTTGAAGAACATGGCGCCGGGATTATCCGGGTGGCTGGTATAGCCGGCGACGTGGCTGAACAGGAACCAGAACTGCTGGCCGCCGCGACGGAAGGCTTCGGCCGTACCCCAGAGGTTGTTGGTCGGCTGGTTGAAGTATGCGGCGATGTCGAGATATTGCTTCCAGGTCTTCGGCGGCGCCAGGTCGTAGCCGTACTTGGCCTTGAAGGCCTTCTGGTTGTCGGCGTTCTCGAAGAGATCGATGCGGTAGCTGTAGGTGTGGGCGTCGCCGTCCATCGTCTGGGACAGCACCTTGCCGTTCCAGACCATCAGCTGTTCGCGATAGACAGGCGCGATATCCTCCCAATCGGCGCCCTTGCGCATGTCGGCCGGCATTTCCGACAGGAAGTCGGTGAAATCAGGCGCCCAGGCAGGCGCAAAGGCAATCACGTCGAACGCGTCTTCACCAGAGGTCAGCGACGTCACGATCTTCGGGTAGAGTTCCGACCACGGAAACTCGACGACCTTGACCTTGCCGCAGGTCTTTTCCTCCCAGCCTTTGGCCGCGAGTTGCAGCGCCGAGGCGATATAGGGGCCGGTCTGTGTCGTTGCCGTCAGCTCGACGCCGGTGTAGTCCGGTTCGCAGGCAAGCGCCGTTCCCGCGCTCCCCATCGCGAGTGCGCCGAGAGATGCAGATGCCAGTAGCAATTTCCTCATTCTATCCTCCCTGTGAATGAATACATGCCAAAGTGGTTGGTTTACTTGATCGCTCCAAGTAGCAGGCCGGAGCGCATGAGCCGGCTCAAAAGCCCGGCCATGACCATCATCGGGATGATGGCAACGAGAGCGGCAGCGGAAATCGCCCACCATTCATCGCCGCGCTGGCTGTTCTGGCCGGCGACGAGGATCGGCAGCGTCTGCCATTTGGAATTGGTCAGGAACAGCGCGAAGAGAAACTCGTTCCAGACGAAGGCGAGCGTGATCATGAAGGTGGCGATCAGCCCCGGCTTCGACATCGGCAGCACGATGCCGAAGAAGATCCGCCAGGACGGCACGTTGTCGACCATCGCCGCTTCCTCGACTTCGACCGGCAGCGCCTCGAAGAAGTCACGCATCAGCCAGATGACGATCGGAAGCGAAAAGGCGATATAGGCAAAGGTCAGGCCGATGTAGCTGTCGACCAGCTTGAAGCCGAGTTTGCCCATTTCCGTGTACATCAGGTAGAGCGCGAAGGCCGCGACGATCGGCGGGAACATGCGCTGGCTGACGAACCAGAAGACGATGTCGCTGTTGCCGAGCTCCGGCCCGGGCAGACGAAAGCGGCTTGAGATCACCGCGAGCGCAAGCGCCGCGACAAAGGCGGAGATCAGCGAAATGCCCTGTCCGTAGCCCAGTACGTGGCGCCCGAGAAGGAAGCCGCCGAAGGCGATCGCCACGAAGATGAGCGCCGACAGCAGGCGGAAGCGGAAGGTGAAGCGCACCAGCGCATAGGCTGCCATGGCGCCAATGAAGGTCGCGGCGATCGATGCCGAAAGGCCGATGATCGTCGATGCGAGGAACGTGTTGAAGAACTGGCCACGCTGGCCCGACAGAAGCTCGCTCCAGGCCGTCAGGCTCGGCTCGAAATCGACGAAAGGCAGATAGGTCGGGCCGCCGACGACGGCGATCGGCGTCTTGAACGAGGTGATCAGCACCCAGTAGAGCGGGAAGAAGGTGATGGCGAGCCAGATCAGGCAGCCGCCGAGCGCCAGCCAGCGCCGTTTTCCCTTGAGAGTACGCACGCTCATTTGTGCTTCTCCAGATAGGGTTTCAGGACCGCCAGATAGACGAGGCCGATCACGGTAATGACGATCAGGAACAGGAAGGAAAGCGCCGAGGTGTAACCGAGATTGAACTTCTTGAAGCCTTCCTGGTAGGCAAAGAGCGTCAGCGTCTCCGTCGAAATCCCCGGCCCGCCGCCGGTCATGACGAAGACCGTGTCGATGATCTTGTAGCTCTCGATCAGGCGGATGAAGACGACGGCGACCGAGATCGGCAACAGCATCGGAAAGGTGATGTCGCGAAACTGCTGCCAGGGCGTGGCGTTTTCGAGCGCGGCTGCCTCGTAGACATCATCCGGCAGGGTCTGCAACCCGGCAAGCAGCATGAGGATGACGAACGGCGTCCACTGCCAGACCTCGACGGCGATGATCGAGCCGAGCGCCCAGCTTGTCTGGGTGAGGAACGGCAGATTGGGAAATCCGAGCGCAGTCATTAGCTCGTTGAGCGGGCCCATGGTCGGATTGAGCACCTGGCGGGCGATCAGCGCTACGGCAACCGGTGCCACCAGCATTGGTAATAGGAAACTCACGCGAAAAATGCCCTCGCCTGGCACCCGCGAATTCAGCGCCAGCGCCACCGAGAGACCGATCACATATTGCAGCCCGACGGAGATGAAGGCGATCAGCGTCGTCGTGCCTGCCACATGCCAGAAGCGCGGGTTTTGCAGGAGGTCGATGTAGTTGCCGAAGCCGACGAAACGCGCCGGCGTCGGCGGCACGAGCCGCATGCTCATGAAGCTGGTCGTCAGCGAATAGACGAGCGGAAAGATCGAGATCAAAAGGACGATGAGGAGCGCCGGCCAGATGAAGAAGTGCTTGATCGGGTCGTTGCGCGTCATGCGGCCGCCCCTCTCGCCAGAAGCGCCTCGATCTCGCCAAGCGTCGGCATGGCGGGCGCCGTGCCGCGGCGGGTAACCGCGATGCCGGCCGTCGCGCAACCGAAGCGCACGGCCTCAACCGGCGCGAGATCCCGCGCCAGCGCTGCGGAGAAGCCGCCGACAAAAGCATCCCCTGCCCCGGTCGTGTCGATCACCGGCCCGCTAGCGATTGCCGGCACCAGCACCGACTGCTCGTGGTTGTGATAGAGCACGCCGCGTTCGCCGAGCGTGATCAGCGCCGTTCCGGCACCCTTCTTCAGCAGCACGTCACCGGCGCGACGAATGTCGTCCTCGGAGGACAACGAAAAGCCGACGATGGCTGCCGCCTCGGTTTCGTTCGGCACGAGATAGTCGCAGAGCGGATAGATTGCGTCCGGGAAGGGTTCGGCCGGAGCCGGATTGAAGACGGTGGTGACGCCGGCGGCGTGCGCGATCTCGAGCGCGCGCTGAGCTGCCGCGACCGGCTGCTCCAATTGGGTCACGAAGATGCGCGACACCTCTATCGTTTCCCGAGCGGCTTCGACGTCATCGACTCCGATCGAGCCTGCAGCACCCGGATAGACGATAATGGCGTTCTCGCCGTTCTGGTCGTTGACGTAGATGAAGGCAGCCCCCGTCGGAAGATCGTCCATCTGGATGATCTTCGGCGTGACGCCGGCCTCGGCATAGGTACGCAGCGCCATCTCGCCGAAGGTGTCGCGGCCGAGCTTGGAGATGAAGGACACAGGACTGCCGGCCCGCGCCGCAGCCACCGCCTGGTTCGAGCCCTTGCCGCCCGGCCCGACGGAAAAGCCGCTGCCGGTAATCGTTTCACCGACAACCGGCATGCGCCGCGCCAGATAGGCCGTATCGGCCACGAAGATACCCAGGATCGAAACACCAACCTTCATTCAAGCCTCCCCCTGCGACCGCACCGCAGGAACGGCGTGCCCAGGCAATCTCTCGCGATTTCATGTGTCGTCTAACGCTGCGCGGCGATCGCGCAGGCGGTTCGCTTAGGTCTTGGGCGGGATCACGCCCTTGGTGAAGAGGAAGCAGCCGTAGAACCGCGTTTCACCCGTGGTGATCACGCAATAGGCCTTTTTTGCTTCCTCGTAGAACTTGAAGCGCTCGATGCCGTACATCGGCGCCGGTCTTCCCTCGGCGCTATCGATCACGGCCTGGGCCTCCTGCTGCACCGGCAAGACTTCGTCGGGCGCACCCATGACCTCCATGCGGCCTGCGGAAGGCTGCAGCGGCGTATCGAGCGGCAGCACGGAAAGCACCGCTTCGACCGCACGCGCCGCCGAGACATTGTCGATCCGCAGCAGCGTGCCGAGCGTCGTCTTGCGGGCGATAGAGTCGGACGGGAAATTGGTGTCGGATATGACCAGCGTGTCCCCGTGCCCCATGGATCTGAGTGCATGCAGCACATCAGCGTTCAGTGCCGGGTCGATATTCTTCAGCATACAGTCCTCCTCCAGGCGCCATGCCGTCGCAGCCGCGCCATATGCGTTTCCGCTCTCGGGAGAAACGCGTCTCCCCAACTGTTCAAATGTCCATCGCGCAAGCCGGCTCCCCCCGCCTCGCGCATGGCGGGTCCCTTACTCGCCGTAGGGGATCCAGATGTTCTTGACGTCGGTCGCGCGACGCAGATAGGCCAGGCCCTCCGCCGCATCGCGATCGAGCCAGTTCGTCGCCTTGCCGTAGTCGACGAAGGTACGCTTCAGGTTACCGAACGAGAGTTTCTCGACCTGCGTCGATAGCTCCGGCGTACCGAAGGCCCAGAGGGCATCGACGTCGTTGTGGCTTGCGAGCGTCTTTGCCAGCTCAAGCGCCGAACCGGTGACGATGTTGACCACGCCGGCCGGAACGTCAGACGTTTCCAGAACCGTGTAGAAATCGGTCGCAGCCAAGGGATGCGGCTCGCTCGGGACGACGACGACGCGGTTGCCGACGGCAATCAGCGGCGCTACGAGGCTGACCATGCCGAGAAGCGGCGCTTCCGGCGGGCAGATCACGCCGACAACACCGATGGCCTCGGGCATGGCGAGCGCGACGCCGCGCAGCGGCGGCTGGTGAATGGCACCTTCGTACTTGTCCGCCCAGGCGCCGTAGGTGAAGAGGCGCGCGATCGAGGCCTCGACCTCCGCCTTGGCGTTGGCGGCCGAGGCACCGGTCATGTCAGCGATGCGGTCGGCGAACTCATCGGCGCGACCGCTGAGGTTTTCGGCGATGTAATAGAGGATCTGGGCGCGGTTGTGCGTCGTTGCCGAGGACCAGGCGGATGCCGCCTGCGCCGCGACGACGGCGTTGCGGATATCCTTGCGATTGCCCTCGCCGACCTCGCCGAGCACCTTGCCCTTGGGCGAAAGAACGTTGCGATTGTAATTGCCGTCCGGCCGCGCCTGCTTGCCGCCGATGTAGAGTTTGGCAGTGCGGTCGACGGTCGGCATGGCAAACTCGCCAGCGACCGGCTTCAGCGTCGGTTCGGCAACCGCCGCCCTGAGCTTGCGGCCGAGCCATGCCTTGGGCTTCAGATATTCATAGCAGCCTTCGCGACCACCCTCGCGGCCGAAGCCGGACTCGCGCTTGCCGCCGAAACCGGCGGACGCGTCGAAGAGATTGGTGGCGTTGACCCAGACGACGCCGGCAGCAAGCTTCGCCGCAACATGCAACGCGAGACCGATGGTCTCGCTCCAGACGCTGGCGGCAAGGCCGTAGCGGGTGTGGTTGGCAAGCTGGATCGCTTCTTCCGGGATGCGGAAGGTCATGGAGACAGCGACCGGCCCAAAGATTTCCTCGGTGGCGACGATCGACGTCGGCTGCACGCCGGTCAAAAGCGTCGGCGGATAGAAGCTGCCGCCCTTCGGCAGTTCGATCGACGGCTGATGCAGAGCGGCCCCTTCGGCGACGCCCTTGGCAACCAGGCTTTCGATCCGCTGCAACTGCACCGGCGCGACGATCGCCGCCATGTCGATTGCCTTGTCGAGCGGGTGGCCGACACGCAGCGTCTGCATGCGGCGCTTCAAACGCTCGTAGAAGAGCGGCGCCACGCCTTCCTGCACGAGGATGCGCGAACCGGCGCAGCAAACCTGGCCCTGATTGAACCAAATGGCGTCCACCACACCCTCAACGGCGCCGTCGATGTCGGCATCGTCAAAGACGATGAAAGGCGATTTGCCGCCGAGTTCCAGCGTCAGCGACTTGCCGGTGCCGGCGGTGCGTTCGCGAATGAGCCGGCCGACCTCCGTCGAGCCTGTAAAGGCGATCTTGTCGATATCCGAATGCTCGACGATCAGCGCGCCGGTTTCGCCCTCGCCGGTCACGACGTTCAGCACACCGGCCGGCAGACCGGCAGCGGCAGCAAGTTCAGCGAAGAGCAACGCCGTTAGCGGCGTGAATTCCGCCGGCTTCAGGATGACGGTATTGCCGAGCGCCAGAGCCGGCGCGACCTTCCAGGCCAGCATCAGGAACGGGAAGTTCCAGGGGATGACCTGGCCGACGACGCCGACCGGCACCTGATCGGCGAATTCGGTTTCCTGCAGCTGCGCCCAGCCGGCGTGATGATAAAAGTGGCGGGCGGCAAGCGGGATATCGATGTCGCGGGTTTCGCGGATCGGCTTGCCATTGTCGATCGCCTCGACGACGGCGATCAGACGCGCATGGCGCTGGATCATGCGGGCGAGTGCATAGAGATGCCGCGCCCGGGCATGACCCGGAAGCTTCGCCCAGGGTCCTTGCGCCTTGCGGGCGGCGGCAACCGCATCGTCGACGTCCTTGGAGCCGCCGAGCGCAATTTTCGCCAGGAGCTTGCCCGTGGCCGGCTCGTTCGTGTCGAAAGACTTGCCGGAAGCAGACGCGACAAAAGCGCCGTTGATGAAGTGGCCGAACTCGCCCTTGTGGCGCGCCAGCCACTGGCGGGCTTCGGTGTCGGCTTCGGGCGCGGGGCCGTAGGACATTTCGTCAAAATACCTTGCGACAGTCATCGGGATCATCCAATCGGGTGTCGGTTGAGGGCCGAATAGGCGCCGGTCACGTGATGTTCGAGCTGGCGCTCGATATCGGCAAGCAGGCTCGATGCGCCGATGCGGAAGAGATCCGGCTCGAGCCATTCACGGCCGAGTTCGTCCTTCATCAGGAACTGGTAGTTCAGGATGTCCTTGGCCGCGGAAATCCCGCCGGCGGGCTTGTAGCCGACCTTGAGGCCCGTCTGTTCCTGATAGGCGCGGATCATGCGCAGCATGACAAGCGTCACCAGCAGTGTGGCGTTGACGCCTTCCTTGCCGGTCGAGGTCTTGATGAAATCGGCACCTGCCATCATGCAGACGAGCGAAGCGCGCGCGACATTTCGCAGCGTCTTCAGATCGCCGGTGGCGAGAATTGCCTTCACATGGGCATCGCCGCAGGCGGCGCGGAAGTCGCGCATCTCATCGTAAAGCGCCTGCCAGTTGCCGGTCAGAACATGCTCGCGGGTGATGACGATGTCGATTTCCTTGGCGCCATCGGCGACAGACGCCTCGATCTCGCGCAGCTTCACGTCATGCGGGATGAGACCGGCCGGAAAGCCGGTGGAGACGGCGGCGACCGGAATGCCGGAGCCGTCAAGCGCCTCGACGGCGGTCGAGACGAAACGATGATAGACACAGACGGCGCCGGTCGCGATGCCGCGACCGCCCATGCCGATCGCATCAAGAATATCCTGACGCACCGGCTGGCGTGCCTTGGCGCAGAGGCGCTTGACGCGCTCCGTCGTATCGTCGCCGTTGAGCGTGGTGAGATCGATACAGGTGACGGCCTTCAGCAGCCAGGCGGCCTGCGCGTCCTTCTTGACGGTACGGCGGCCCGGCAGCGTCGCAACGCGGCGTTCGGCGGCAGACAGGTTGACGCGCTGGTCAAGCACCCAACCAAGATCGAGATCGATGCCGTTGTTACGCGGCCAGTTATGGCCCGCCGCCGGCGATGGCACGACTTTCGACGCGCCTGACTTCACAGCTAGGTCTTCCAAGCGATGGCTCCTTGAACTCCCTGTCACGGCACAACTCTACACCCAGGGCGCAGCCGTGGAGATCGTCAATTTTGTTATTTTTCTACCGATTTTTTGTGACTATTCCATCAAATATTGAGGGTGTCAAGCGAAGCGTCCGGATTTTGACGAATTCGTAATATTTTTGATCCGGTCGCGATTACTGCGCCGGCACCAGGGTTTCGCCCTCTTCGGTAATGACAGAGCGAAAGACATGAAGGGGTGCGAAAAACGCCGGCTTCAGCTTGCCGATCTTGCTGAGGTCGATGACGAGGTGGCTCTCGCGGGCAAGTGAAATGACCTTCTGCTTCACCGATACTTCGTGAAAATGGACGCAGGTGGCACCACGGCCCGGATCGACTCCGGCCGCCGACAGGAAGGCGACATTGATACCGAGCGAATCCAGCGTCTCCAGCCCGGAATTGCCAGAGAAGGATGCCGATGACGGGTGATAGACGCCGCCCAGCATGACGATCCGCACATTTGGCTTGTGCGTCAGCTTCTCCGCCACGTTCAGCGAATAACACACTGCAGTTATTGAATAATTTTCCGGAATGAGATCGACGAGGTATTCCAGCGTGGTGCCGCAATCGATGAAAATGGTCTCGTCAGGACAAATGTGGCGGGCAGCATGGACGCAGGCCTCGCGCTTGGCCGCGGCATGGCTGTCGGCCTCGCGCGCCAGTTCATAGGGCGTATCGGGCTCAATCTCTCCCGCCGGCACAATATGCCCCCCGAGAAAGGCGAACTGACCGGGATTGTCGGCAACGTCGCGGCGAATGGTCATTTCCGAAACACCAAGCAGTGCAGCGGCGTCCCGCAAATGCAGTACCCTGCGCCCGGAAAGCGCGTCGGCGAGCTGGATGATGCGGGCTGTCTTGCGGCTGACCATGGTTACTTCCGTGTCCGGATCGTTTTCGCTGCCCTGTGGCCTCGAACAGTATTTGTGAAAATTATCACAAAATGGCATGTGCAAGCAAGGGGGACTCACATTGCTTGCGAAGCAGCCAAGGGGTTTTAGCGGTACGTGGCTTGTCGAAAAAGCGAAACGGCGGACACCTGGCCCGCCGTATGAATGAATGGTTTCGGTCACACCAAATGGTCTCGGTCACAACGGATCGGGAGGCGGTTAAAGATCAGCCTCCAACAGGTGCAGTTCGCGCCGCCAGCCAGGTCAAGGTTTCAGTGTCGAGCAGTTCGTCCACCTCCTGCACAACACGCCGGTGATAGGCGTCGATCCACTGCCGCTCAGCTTGCGTCAACAGACCGACATCGGCCAACCGCATATCGATCGGAACCAGAGTCAGGCTGCGGAAGCTTAAGAAACCGTCGCCGTCGTCTACCACCTCGACCTGGTTCTCGATGCGGATGCCATAAGCACCCGCCTTGTAGTAACCAGGCTCGATCGTCGTCACCATGCCCGGCTTGAGCTCGATCTCGTTCACCCGCCGATCGAAGCGCTGCGGCTGTTCGTGAACCGAGAGGAAATGGCCAACGCCATGGCCCGTGCCGTGATCGTAGTCGAGCCCGAGATCCCAGAGCGGGCGGCGGGCGAAAGCGTCAAGCTGGTGCCCATAAGTCCCCTTCGGAAACTTGAGGGTCACCATGGAGATCAGCCCCTTGAGCACGGCGGTGTAGGCACGCCTGATCTCGTCGCTGACCGGACCTATCGCGGTCGTGCGGGTCGCGTCGGTGGTGCCCGTCAGATACTGACCGCCACTGTCGAGCAGGTAGACCCCGCCCCTCTTGATCGGCGCGCTGGTCTCATGCGTCGCCGCGTAATGGCACATTGCCGCGTGGCCGTCGGCCGCCGAGATCGACCGGAAGCTTGGCTCGACGAAGCTTTCCTCCATCTGCCGGTAACCGAGGATGCGCTCCTCCGACTCGAGTTCGCTCACCGGCCGGCCGCTCGCATCCCGATCGCCGGCGTTTTGTTCAAGCCAGGCGAAAAAGCGGATCCAGGCCGCGCCATCGAGACGGTGGCAATCGCGAAAGCCGGCAAGCTCGGTCGCGTTCTTGTGCATCTTGGCAAGCGTGATTGGGCTTCGTACCAGTTGCACGGTTCCGCCAGCGGTCCGCGTCGCATGCGCCGCCGCAGACGGGGCAAAACCCGGGTCGATCAACGCCGTGCGCCCGGCCGCCATCGCCTTGACGCGCTCAAGCAGTTTCCCGGGTTCGGCAATCGCGACATCGTCAAGCTCGAAATCCGAGAGGTCGTTCGGCAGCTTGCGATGATCGACAAGCCATTCGGTTTGCCCGGCGCGATCGAAGATCAGGAAGGACTGCGGCATCGGGTTGAAGGCAACGTCACGACCGCGAACGTTGAGGAACCAGGCGATATTGTCCGGCTGCGCCTCGATCAGCAGGTCCGCCCCCTGCTCCGCCAGCATGGCGGCGATGCGGCGCTTCTTCTCGGCGACGCTTTCGCCGGAATAGGCAACCGGAAAGGCCATGATCTTGCCGAGCGGCTTTTCCGGCTGATCGGCCCAGATCGCGTCGACAAGGTCGTCGTCGACAGGCGTCCAAAGGCCACCTGCCGCCTCGACCGAACGGCCGCAGTCCACATCCCAGGTCGATGGCAGCAGCATGGCGTTGAAGCCGACACGCTCGCCCTTGCGCAGGTTGTTCCTCAGCCAATCCTTGAGCGGAGCATCGTAAAAGTGCTCGATCGCAAAGGTGTCGAGATCCACTTCGTCGCGCACCTGCACCTGGTAGCGGCCATCGACGAAGATGGCGGCGCGGTCGCGCATGACGATCGCCACGCCGGCGGAACCGGTGAACCCGGTGACGAAAGCCAGGCGATTGTCGTGCGGCGCGCAATATTCGCCCTGATGCTCATCGAAGCGCGGCACGACGTAGCCGTCGAGCCCGGTTTCCGCAAGCTTGCGCCGCAGGGCGCCGATCCGGCCGGAGATATCCGGCCTTGCTCTCGTATCCATGATGTCTTCCTTATCGAATTGAGTTTCAGGCGTCGCCGATCGTCTCGGCGAAATGGCAGGCGGTCATGCCTGATCCAACCGGACGCAGCGCCGGCTTTTCGCGACGGCAGAGCTCGGTCGCGTGCGGGCAGCGCACGTGGAACGGGCAGCCCGGCGGGATGGCAAGCGGGCTCGGCAACTCGCCTGATAGCGCGGGGGCGCGACGTCTTGCGTCGGGATCGAGCGAAGGCGCGGCAGCAAGCAACCCCTTGGAATAGGGATGCATCGGCCTCGAAAACAGCGCCTCCGACGGGCCGATCTCCACGATCGCGCCAAGATAGATGACGGCGACGCGGTGCGAGACGTGGCGCACGAGCCGGAGATCATGCGCCACGAACAGCACCGTCAGGCCCAGCTTGTCCTGAAGCTCGATCAACAGGTTGACCACCTGCGCCTGCACCGAAACGTCGAGCGCCGAAACCAGTTCATCGGCCACAAGGCAGATCGGCTCGAGCGAGAGCGCGCGGGCGATTCCGATGCGCTGGCGCTGTCCACCCGAGAATTCATGCGGATATTTTTCGGCGGCCCCTTCGGGCAGCCGGACAAGGTCCAGTAGCTCGTCGACGCGCTGGTCGATCGCAGCCCCTTCACGCATGCGATGCACGGATATCGCTTCCCGCAGTGTATCACGCACGGTCATGCGCGGATTGAGCGAGGTGTAGGGGTCCTGAAACATCATCTGAACACGCCGGTTATAGGCCCGCCTCCGCGCCCCCTTGAGGCCGACGACGCTTTGTCCCTCGAAGAGGATGTCGCCGGCCGTCGGGCGATGCAGCCCGGCGATCAGGCGCGCGAGCGTGGACTTGCCACAACCGGATTCCCCGACGATGCCCAGCGTCTCACCCGGCATCACGTCGAGATCGATGCCATTGACCGCCGAGACGACCTGTTGCGGACGTCGGGCAAGCGTGTCGGAAAGCGAGCGTCGCTTCTCGAACTGGATCGACAGCGCGCGAAGCGAAAGCAAGGGCGTCGTGCCTACCGAAGTCGGAATGGTCGTCATTGCGCCGCCTCCCGCGGTCCGAAATGCGCTTGCGCATCCTCAAGATGATGGCAGGCGACGAGCCGCGACGTGCCGATCGCTTCGAGTTTGGGTCGAAGGTCCGGACATTCGCGTCCTGCGACCGGACAGCGGGCGCTGAAGGCGCAGCCGGGCGGAAGCGCGTTCAGCGCCGGCGGTGCGCCGGGGATGGAATAGAGCGGCGTTCGCGGCGCCACGTCGCGCGGGATCGAACGCAGCAACCCCAGCGAATAGGGATGACGCGCATCGGCGATCACGTCCGTCGTCGTCCCGATCTCGCAAAGCCTGCCGCCATACATCACGGCGACGCGGTCGCAGGTTTCGGCAACGACGCCCATGTCATGGGTGACGAGGATCACTGCCATGCCGAGGTCGCGGCTCAGCGACTGGATCAGCCTGAGGATCTGGTCCTGGATCGTGACATCTAGCGCTGTCGTCGGCTCATCGGCCAACAGCAGCTTCGGGTTTGAGGCAAGAGCGATGGCGATCATCACCCGCTGGCGCATGCCACCGGAGAACTCGTGCGGGAAGTCGTCGAGACGATTGCGCGCGGCGGGGATGCCGACGAGATCGAGGAGTTCGATCGCCCGCGCTCTTCTCTGCCTGGCGTCGAGGTCCGTATGGGCGACGAGGTTCTCCGAAATCTGCAGGCCGACCGTCAGCAGCGGGTTGAGTGACGACATCGGCTCCTGAAAGATCATTGCGATCTCGCGGCCGCGGATACGCCGGAGCCGAGCCTCGTCAAGCGCGACCAGATCCTGACCGTTCCACAGGATCTCGCCAGCGACACGTCCGCGTGGGCGGACAATGCCGAGGATCGAACGCAGCGTGATGCTTTTGCCCGAGCCGGATTCGCCGACGAGGCCGAGGATTTCACCCTGCCCTACCTGGAACGAAACGTCATCGACAGCGACCAGCGGCCGTTCATGCGTGCCGAACTCGGTGCGCAGATGCTTGACGCCGAGCACCACCGTTCCTTCTTGTGTTCCCATCTCAGCGTCCCTTCGGCCGGAGCAGATCGGCAAGTGCGTCGCCGACGAGGCTGAAGCCGAGGCCGGTCAACACGATGGCAATGCCCGGCATCAGGCTCATCCACCAGGCCGTCATCAGGAAGTTGCGCCCCTCGGCGATCAATACGCCCCATTCGGCAGACGGCGGCTGCGCGCCGAGGCCGAGATAGCCGAGCGACGACCCGAGCAGGATCGCGAGCGCCATGTCGGTCATCCAGTAGACGAGGATCGGCGAAATCGCATTCGGCAACAGATGCCGGAAGATGATGCGCCGGTCGGAGTAACCGAGCACCCGACCGGCCGCGGCATAGTCGTTGGCCTTCTGCGCCATGATTTCGGCGCGGGTCAGCCGGGCGTAATAGACCCAGTTCACCGCGGTTATCGCCACATACATGTTGACGAGGCCGGGCCCGAGCACAGCGACGATCGCGATCACCAAAACCAGGAAGGGAAAGGTGATGATCGCATCGACGCAGCGACCGAAGATCACGTCGGCGATGCCGCCGTAGTAGCCGACGAATGCCCCGACCGTGAGGCCGATCAAAAGCGCGAAGATCGTCGCAAAGAAAGCCATCTGCATATCGACGCGATAGGCCCAGATGACCCGTGAAAGCACGTCGCGGCCGAAATTGTCGGTGCCGAACGGATGCGCAAGGCTCGGCCGCTGCTGGATCGCCTGGAGGTCGAAGGCGAGCGGATCGTAGGGCGCAAAGATCTGAGGGAACAGAGCAAGCGCAAGTGACAGACCGAGGATGGCGATGCCGATCACGAAGGACGGGCGGGCGAAGGCGCGCGCCAGAAAGGCGGCGAGCCGTCCCCGCGTCCGCGAATGGGAATGCGTGATAGCGCTCATGATTGGCGAAGCCTCGGATCGAGCCAGGATTGCACGACGTCCGTCAAAAGGAAGACGACGGAGACGAGCACGGCGAAGGTCAGCGTCAGGCCCTGGATCAGCGGATAATCGCGGGCAAAGATCGCCTCCAGCATCAGCCGGCCGACGCCGGGAATGGCAAAGACCGTCTCGGTCACCAGCGTGCCGCTCATCAGGTTGCCGATCGACAGGCCCAGCAGGGTCACGGTGGAGACCAGAGCGTTGCGCAGCACATGGCGGGTCATGATGATGCGCGGCGAAAGGCCCTTGGCGCGAGCGAACTGGACGTAATCGGCGTCGAGCACCTCGATCAGCGAGGCGCGCAGATTGCGCAGGATGATCGCCGATGTGTAGAGCGCGACGCTCAGCGCCGGCAGGATCAGATGGTAGAGATTGGCGAGGAAGGTCTTGCCGTAGCCGCCGACCGGAAACCAGCGCAATTGCGCGGCCAGCACCGTCAAAAGCAGAAGCCCGATGTAGAACACGGGCATCGAAAGCCCGACCTGAAAGACGCTGCGGATGGCGACATCGACGGAGGTGTTGACCCGCGCCGCCGCGAGAAACGCGAGCGGACCGGCGAGGAAGATGGCAAGCACGACCGAATAGAGCGCCAGGAAGATCGTTGTCGGCAGGCGACTAAGAATGATCTCCATCACCGGCGCCTTCAGCATGATCGAACGGCCGAGATCGCCGGTCAGCGTGTTCTTGACGAAGACGAGGAATTGCACCGGCAGCGGCTGGTCGAGACCGAGATTGTGCCGGATCTGCTCAAGTTGGGCATCGGTCGCCTTGGCTTCGGCCATGGCGATCGCCGGGTCGCCCGGCAAGAGGCGCACGAGCAAGAAAATGAAGATCATCACCAACAGAAACGTCGGGATGATCTGCAACAGCCGCGCCACGAGATAGGAAAGTGAGGGCATGGTTCCAACCTTCAACGGAAGACCGGGCGGATTTCCACCCGGCCTTCGCAGATCGTTCCGCTATCAGTCGGCGCGCCAGGCTTCGGAGAAGTCGTTGGCGCCGAGCGGCGTCTGCACGTAGCCTTCGATCGACTTCGAGACGGCGACGGCAAACGGCGTCTCGAACAGGAAGAGCAGCGGCGCTTCTGCCGCGTAGATCTCCTGCATGCGCTTGTATTCGTCCTTGCGCTTGGCCGGGTCGGTCTCAACGTTGGAGGCTTCAAACAACGTGTTGAATTCCTGGTTATTCCAGCCCGTTCCGACGGCCTGGCGCTGCTTGTAGTAGCCGAGCCAGCCGGTCACCTGCGCCGGGTCGTTGACGTCGTTGGCCCAGCCATAGGTGTGGATGTCGAAGTCGCCGGAGCGGTTCTTCTCGCCGCGTGTCGGGTTGTCGACCTGCTCCACTTTGAGGTTGACGCCGAGCGGCGCCCACATCTGCTGAAGCGCGGTAAACAGCGTCGCATCGTCGGCGCTGCCGGCAAGCGTGGTGAATTTCAACTCGAAGCCGCCACTGAGGCCGGCTTCCGACAGCAACTGCTTGGCCTTTTCCGGATCGTAGGGGTAGAGCGGCTCGGGCCCATAGTGAAGCTGGGTTGCCGCCGACATCAGTGAGGTCATCGGCTTGCCGGTGTCGAAGGTGACGAGCTTGATCAGCACGTTCTTGTCGGTCGCATAGTTCAGCGCCTGACGCACCTTGATATCGGCAAGCGGGTTCTTCGAGCCGTCCGTCTTCGCCTCGCGCGTGTTGATCGGCGCGTAGACGATACGGGTCGACGGGAAGAGCTCCATCTTCAGGTTCGGATCGGCGCCCAACTCGCCGACGCGGGCAAAGGGAATGAACTCGGCCGCATCGACTTCGCCGGCCTGAAGCTTGAGGATGCGGGTGGCGTCATCGGGAATGACGAGGAATTCGACCCGGTCGAGATAGGGCAGCGGCTTGCCATCTTCTCCCTGGCGCCAGTAGTTCGGATTGCGCTCGAAGCTCATGCTTGAGCCCTGCACGTGGCTCTTCATGACGAAAGGCCCCGAGGTTACCGGTCCGGCTGCGAAGAAAGCGCGTGCCTTTTCCTGGTCCGTTGCACCAGCCGCCTTCTCGAAGGCCGCCTTCGGCATGATACCGGTGTTGAAGGTTGCGAGGATCGAAATGATCGTCGGGTCGGGATTTTTCAGCGACACGGTGATCTTGTTGCCGTCGGCTGCGACCTTGTCGACGGCACCGAGCAGTCCGGCCCATGGACCGAGTTCGGCATTGCGGGCCCTGTCGAGCGAAAAGACGACGTCGGCACCAGTCAGGTCCGAACCGTCGGAGAACTTGAGACCACTTCGGAGCGTCAGTGTGATGGTCTTGCCGTCGGCGGAGACCTCATGGGTTTCGGCGAGCCCCGGCACGATCGAGCCGTCGGGCCCGTTGCGCAGCAGCGTCTCATAGAGACCGTTCACCATCCAGAGATCCGGATTGCGGTCCGCATAAACAGGATCGATGACGGTCGAGTCGTCATAGCGTGCGAATGTCATCGCGCCGCCGCGTTCGATTGCAAATACCGAGGTGGCCGAAAGCAGCCCAAGCGTCGCACCGAGCATGATTGGCAATATACGTTTCATCTCACTCCTCCTTTTGACCGCAGCCAGCATCGATCGCGCGCCTCAACACGTTCAATTGGATATTGGATCCAATTTTTCTTAATGTTTTTAGACTTCGACGGATTGCCGCGAAGACGTTCTTGTAGTTCCCCTTTTCAAGAAGGCCGGCATGCGATCTGATCGCTTGCCGAACCAACTTTAGCTGGACTAAAGTACATCGATAGACGTGAGTCAAGCGGAAAGAAAATCATGCCCCTGAAGATCGAAGAGGCGCCAGAAGCAGCCAGTGGCGCCTCCCTCCCCGCAACCTCGGCGCCCACGTCGCTCGGCCAGATGCTGCGCGCCCGCCGCAAGGAAATCGGCAAGACCATGAAGGACGTGGCACGCGAGGCCGGTCTGACGGAGGGCTTTATCAGCCAGATCGAGCGCGGCATCTCCACCCCGTCGCTGATCTCGCTCTACAATGTCGCCAATGCGCTTGGCACCAGCGTCGACACCTTCCTGTCGCAGCCGCCGCAGCACGGGCATTCCATGGTGTCGCATGCCGGCGAACGGCCCGGCTACAATGTCGAAACCAAGGAGCGCGTCTACGAACTGATCGAGCGCGGCTTTCCGGGCGCCGCCCTCAATGGCTGCATCACCCATATGCCCAAGGGCTACGCCTCCGAACTGACGAGCCACGAAGGCGAGGACTTCCTCTACCTGATCGAGGGCGAGATGCTCTACGAGATCGACGGCAAGGAATATCTGTTGAAGGCCGGCGACACGCTGCACTTCCCTGCCTCGCTGCCGCATCGCGCCCGCAATGTAGGCGCAGGGCCGGCCCGCGAACTTTGGGTCGGCACGACGCGGATCATCAAGGAAGACTAGGGCGGCAACGCCAAACCGAAAGGCGGGCCGCATAACGCGGCCCGCTCCGATATCGCTTACTGCTTGCGCGGCCAGGTATCGGCAAGCCGATAGCCGGCCGGCCAGGGATCGGCCGGGTCGAGCATCACCTGGTGCGTGCCGGTGATCCAGGCGCGGCCGGAGATTTCCGGCACGATCGCCGGGCGTCCTCCGACCGTCGTCTCGCCGACGATGCGGCAATCGAACGTCGAATCGATGATAGAATGGCCGCTGAACCGCTGGCCGACCTTCATCACGCCGCGGGCATGCAATACCGCCATGCGTGCCGAACAACCGGTGCCGGTCGGCGAACGGTCGAGCTTGGCCGGCTGGATCACCACAGTGTTTCGGCCGTGCAGGACACCGTCCTTTTCCTCGACCGGCAGCGTGAGCTGGCAGAAGGAGATGTGTGCCCATTCCGGGTTCTCCGGATGGGTGAAACCGAGCTGTTCATTGGCCGCGCGGGTGATCTTGATGCCGGTTTCGGCAAGCTCGCGCGCCTCGTCCGGCGTGACGGAAAAGCCAAGCGCGCGGGCGTCGGTGATGACGAAGCTGTCGCCGCCATAGGCCGTGTCCACCATCAGCGTGCCCAGGCCCTCGACCTCGAGCTTGGCATCGAGCTTGTCGGCAAAGGACGGAACGTTGGTGACGGTGATGCGCTCGGCCTTGCCGTTGCGGCACTGGGCCACGACGTTCACCAGCCCGCCCGGCGCTTCCAGCACCATGCGGGTCTCCGGCTCCTGCATCGGCACGATGCCGCTGTCGAGCAGCACGGTGGAAACGCAGATGGAGTTGGAGCCGGACATCGGCGGCGTATCCTCGGGCTCCATGATGATGAAGCCCATCGTCGCGCGCGGATCCTTCGGCGGCACGAGCAGGTTGATGTGGCGGAAGACGCCGCCGCGTGGCTCGTTGAGCACGAAGTTGCGCAGTGTCTGGTCTTCGGCGATGAAGCGGCGCTGTTCCCATAGCGTATTTCCGGGCGGGGGTGCGACGCCGCCGACGATGACGTCGCCGACTTCCCCTTCCGCGTGGCAGGATACGATATGGACGACCTTGTTGCTGCGCATGCCTCTTCTCCTTCCAAGCGGTGGACGGGCGCCACCTGGGCGACCGATACCCTGTGCATCGGCCGTGCTCCCGCATTTTGCCGGGATGATACGCGACAGCGCTGAGCCCGACGAAAAGACTCATAGAAATATTGGATCCAATATACAATCTGAAATATTCGAAATCGCCTCTTGGGCCACAAGTGCTGAAAGCAACGAACTCTGCCGCACGGCAAACTTTTCTGCTGCAAAACGAACTCTCAAATGGCCCAACGGGGAATTTTGCCCCCAAACCCCGGCAATCGTTGGTTTTTATGGAGCGAGCGATTGCGAGCCAAAATGCAGACCAGGCTGGCATTTCGAGTCGCCGCCAGGGACTTCCGCAATTAAGCTCGGCGTCATTGCCGCGCCCAGCGCGCAGTCATCAGACGAATACCAGACGTCAGATGATCATCTCAGAGAGCGCCAGGACGAGACCTCAAAGCAATGTTCATGCTTCCTTAGAAATTGAGGCCTAACTCCATTCACGGTTCCCTATAACTGTTTCGAGCGTCTCCTTCTGAAGACCCGAGCAAGCGGGGCCGGGGACTCGTGGTGGCACGTCCCGCTGACCATGCACCGCTATGCCAGCATCAGGTTGGCAGCTCGTAGGAATGATCCCTCCCCCACCAATTTGGAAGTGAACTGATGATGGCTCCCGGCGGAGTGCAAGTGAGTGTAGACACCGTCCTCCTGACGCTCAAGGACGAACGGTTGCATGTGGCGCTGGCACCGCTCGAGAGAGAACCCGGCGCGCTTGCGCTTTTGGGCAGGATTTTAGACGGCGACCAAGACATCAACCTGGAAACAGTCGTTCAACGTACGCTACTCGCCAACACTGGTCTCGACGGCGTTTACTTCGAGCAGCTTTTCACGTTTTCCGGTCGGAATACAGAGAAACTCGACCCCCAGTGGCCGTCCATCTGCGTCGCGTATTTAGCGCTGGTTTCCCACTCCAAGCTGGCCGCCACCGAGCCAATTGTAGATGGCCTGACCTTGGTGTCCGTGGACGACGTACCAGTGCTGCCGTTCGATCAAAACCGGATAATTGACGTCGCCGTATCGCGCCTTCGCAGCAAGGGAGCGTGGTCGATCCTTCCTGCCTACCTGCTGGACGAGGAATTCACGATCCCGCAGCTGAACCGGGCGTACTCAACGGTGACTTCAACCTACTCTTTCGGCCAGAACTTCCGGAGAAAAGTCATCGAGAACGACATGCTCTCCTCGACCGGATTTAAGAGCGCGCCTGGTGCTACGAAGAGGACGGAGCACTTTCGAATACGGCCGGGCGTGAGTACGATCGACGTCAAGATCTGAAACATTCCCAGCCAGCCGCCGGGCATTGGGTGGGTCACCGTGGCGCCCTTGCTCCGTTAGCTCGGCCGATCAGACACGACCGATAGCGAAAGTAAACTTTACTTATTGAAAGTTCACTTTAGATAAGTAAAGTGCTTTATTGCTCATTCTTGTCGCGCGATGCCCGTTTTCAGGAGTCTGAAGTGACCCGTCCCATTGCCCAAAGTGCCCTCCGTTTTCCCATGACTTCAATCTTTGGCACCGAAGCAAATGTTCGGGTCATGCGTGAACTTGCTCGACACGGCGGTCAACTTTCCGCCACGGACCTTATGATACGTGCGAGCGTAACGTATCCTTCTGTAACAAAGGCTTTGGGCGTGCTGACAGAATTTTCCGTAGTCACGGAAGCAGGAAGCCGAAGGTCCCGGGTTTACAGCCTCGACATCGAGTCACCGTTTTACTCTGCGATCTCACATCTCTTTGAAGCAGAAGAAATTCGGTTTGATGAATCAATTCGCGCCGTGAAAGAATGCGCCGCGTCTTTTGGGACAGACGTGTTCGCAGCTTGGATTTATGGAAGCGTGGCAAGAAGCGAAGATAGGGCGGGGAGCGATTTTGACATCATGTTCGTGGCCACTGAAGCCGCCGTCAGTTTCATCCAAGAGCGCGCAGTCGATATCCTATATGACAAGGGAAGAAGGCTGAAGTTCTCGCCGTCTGTGAGTGTGCTATCGCCAACTGACCTTGAAAGACTGGCAAAAAGTAATGACCCGTTATGGAATGACCTTGTACATCAAGCCTTGGGCATAGTCGGGCCGCGGCCTGACAGAATTCTTCAATCTCTGCAGAAGAAATAACGATGGTAAGAAACGGCTCATCTAAACCGGCAGACGCACAGTATGGCGCAAACAGACTTGCTATCGCGAAGGGATTTCATAAATCTGCGCAAGATCAAGTTGAACTAGCCGGACAGGGTACCCTCGGAAATCCTATCGCATCGACAATAGTTCACGCCGCAATCGCGTATTGCGATGCATTGACAGCCACGTTCGGCAGTAAGGTAAACCAACAGGACCATCAAGCGGCTGTAAAGACCTTGCGGGGAGTTATGGGGAACCGCCTACCCAAGGCCCAGGAGACCCGACTCTCTCGTATTCTCGGAAACAAGGACGTTGCGCAATATGGCGGCCGTCTTATGACAGTCGATGACGCGGTGGCATTGCTGACTTTGTTGGACGATTTTTCCAAATGGGTAGAAAGCGAGATGGCACGCGTTTGATTGCGTCTAAGCCGCGAGCTTTGTTTGGCCTGTTCAAGATCAGACCATCTGGCCAAATAGCCGAGAGCTCCTCGAGGAGAGTCGCATTTTTGGTTAGAACGCTGATCGTGAATTCGTCCGCCGCTCTCCTTGAGGAAACCCGAACTTAAAGCGTGACCCTGCCGGACGGTCGCGCGCACATTACGTATAGATAGATCAGCAGAACTGGAATCCCGAGAAGACTGCTGAGTATGTCGCGTCCGGCATTCAACGGGGAAATCGCATCCAGTTCAAGGAGCCTCAGCGACAGCGTCGAGGTGAAAAGGACGGACATCACGGCAAACGCCCACAAAATGGCCCGCGCAGGCCGGAGCTTCACTCTGTTTTCTGTAGCGTTCTTGGCGAAACCCCTTTCAGCCTCGGAGTTCCAGTTTCCGTCGAAATAGGCGAGGTCCCGAAACAGTGTCTTCCCCACGGTAAATGCGAGAACCGCGTACAGGCCCAGAAGCGGCACCTTGACCGTTAGAAGATTACCGGACGAAAGGAAGACCGACGACGCCAACATGACGATCGTCATCGAGGCACAGAAACTGATTGCCTGAGGAAAAGATAATCCAAGCTTGGTCCTGCCTGCTAGGAGAGCCTTCTCCGCGGCGTCGATGAGGGCTTCGTCGAGCCTTGTCAGTGCTTCCATGACAACCGCCAAATAGAGCCGCGAAGGGAAATGTGCGGAGGTTGCCCCACCAAGCGGGGCTCCACATTGCTTGATTTCATATAGGGAAGAAAACGGTGTTGGCGATCCCGCCCCGAGCCAAACAGGGCTTGCGTGGAGCGCGACGCGGTCGGCCGTCTTCCGCATTTTTTTCGCGGTGACCTCCACACTCAATTGCCAAAAATCCCGGAGGAAGGTCATCATGCTTTCTTCTACCGGGTTCAAGAGCGCCATCGGCGCTACGAAGACGACGGAGCACTTCCGGATCAGGACTCGCGCGAATGACCCGGCTTGAGGTGGGAGTAGGCATCGACGGTGGCGAAAAGCGGCGTTAGCAGCTCAAACGGCTAGTTCGACCCTGAGCTGTCACTATTTTCGGCAAGTGGGAAGCACGCATAACAAGATGCGCAGTGCGACGTGTCGTCTCCGCGACGATTAGAGAATCCTCGAGAGCCCGCGTCGGCTTGACCGCGATAAAAATCGGGGTTCAAACGAAAATCCGGATAGCGGTGGGGTCCGTCTGCTCAATGAACATTGTGCGTGGGGACCAGCAAGTGCCTGGCCTTATCTACGACGATCTGCAACTTTTCCCATTCCGGCAGATTCTTTTCCCCGACGCGCTGCTGGATCGCCGTCAACATCCAGCCGGCTGCCTCGACCCTCCCCGCTTCTTTGTGCGCGTTAAAAATCTCAAGGCATGCGACGATTCGCGGGCGTGGCGAGCCTTCTGCGAATGGGATTGTCGCAACAAGCCTTTGAGCATTCTCATATGCTTCCGAGATGCGACGCCGACTTTCCGCATTACTATCGGCTATGATTTCCAACGTAAAAACCAAGGTTTCCAACAGATCGTCAGTTTCCCTTTGAGCACTTTTCTTGGGCATTCTGAGGTTCACTCGCTTTCGCACGGACTGAAACCAACGACCACAAATCCTTACCGTGTCGCTTAGGACCACCATAGATTGTGTCTAGCGTGAAAATAGTAAGCGCGAGCGTCCCGTCAACCAAAGACATCGGAGTTGCTTGCCCTAAAATGCCTTGGCGGGCGGACGAGGCAGATGGTCATTGGTACCGGCGCTCCGTTTCGATAATCAGTATGCAAAAGCCCTAAAATTAGCGGTTGATGCGGAACGAAGCCGCAACAACGTTGCCGCAGCGAATTGCCGCCCTGGGTCGCGGGCATCACCTTCCCGGAGACGAGCAACTCGATGACGATCGTGCGCGTTTGGAGCTAACAGTCAGAATTCACGACTTTGCTCAACCCAATACTAAGGGTTACTCGGCTACGGCCAACGCATTGCTGGAAATCGAAGGAGCAGCAGATTGGCTGCGCGGCACACATTTGCAATTGGCGACATTCACGGGCGAGCAGACCTCCTCGAGCCGCTACTGATTGCGATCGACAAACGGGCTGATGACATGAAGATCGACTACTCGATCGTTTTTCTCGGCGATATCATCGATCGCGGTCCCGACAGCAAACGGGCATTGTCGATGGTCGGGGAAGCTATCGTCATCAAACCCGGTTCATCTGTGATCCTCGGAAATCACGACTGGTTCCCGATCCGGATTCTGGACGAGCTGGCCGGCGACCATGCCGAGATGGCATTGGAACACTGGATATACAATATGGGGGGCGGCTCGACTCTCCTGTCGTACGGGTTTGATCCCGACGGATTCACTGTTGCCGATCTGGATGAAAACTTCCCCCGCGGACACCTGGATTTGCTCCGCAATGCAGTCAGCTATGTCGAACTGGAAAGCCATATCCTCGTGCATGCCGGCCTCGCTCCGGGTATCGAATTGGCTCAACAGTCGAGACGCGACATGATGTGGATCGCCGAGCCTTTCCTCTCGTCGACCGAACGCTTCGAGAAAGTCGTTGTGCACGGCCATACGGTGACACCGTCGCGTAGGTGTGAGAAGGCAAGGCATCGCATCGGGATAGACACCGGAGCATATGCCACTGGACGCCTATCCGCGGTCCACTTGCATCCGGACGGCCGTACCGAGTTTCTCGAAACAAGCCAAAGTCGGCGCGGGGTCGTCGAGCTTGCCTCCCCTGTGCACGTGTAACCGGAGAGAAGAGACAGTCGTTCGCTATCGCTAGAGAGGGCTGGAACCCTGGCCCCCTATCTTGTCAGCCGCGCATCAACTCGGTAGATTCGTCTCATCGGGGTCGGTCCGAATCATTTCGGACCCTAGAACCGCCGGCAAAATGCCGGGAGCCGAACCGCCGGAACCAACCCGCGGCCGCCGACCATTAGCCAGCAAGTATGCAGGCGTGGTTGTCGCTCGGCTCCGACGATCTCGCTTTTTACTCCTGAGCCGACCAACAGGAGTCTCCAAATGACGAACGTTCTGTATTTTCCTCGGGCGCATCGCCGTGCATCCGCGCGGGCGAAGTTGCACACAATCCGGTTGCGCGTCCTTGACGAGCGGAACTGGGCCTATACGCGCCACAAGACTCAGTACCATGTTGTGAATGCGAGGGGCTTCCCGGCTCTTCGGGGGTTCACCGACGCTAATGCGAAGCGGCACCGCTGGCATAGCTTTCAAGTGAAGGCGCATAACCTCGAGCGCTTTGCGAGGGGTATGCGCTCGATGGTGGATCGCGGCCTTGTCGAGCTTCGTATCGACGGCAAGTCGCTGCAAAGAGGCATCCGCCGCAGCGCATAATGACGACAAAGAGGCCGCGCTCTTCGCCCGGCCTCTTTGCTACATATCTCCTTCGCCGACGTCCGCCGGCAGTAACGGCGTCGACGCGAATCTCCGTGGCAACGGCCGGCGTAAACACATCACGACAGCGGGTGTCATTGTTGTGCCTTGCCTGCCACCGCAGCTGAGTGGGGAGTCGCCTTCCGAAATAGTGAAAGGAAGCTCCAATGCCCTACTCCATCGCAACGTATTGGAAAGATGGCCCCTTGCGTGTCGTTTTCGGTCTTGGGGCGTTCTCTGATGTGAGTTCCGCGGAGGCGACCGCGCGGTACTTCGCAAGCCTGGAAGCGCAGGACGGACGGGCCGTAGTGCGCCTGAGCGATGGCTCCTTCATACCCGTGGAGCTTGACGATAATCTACGAACAGGTCGGAAAAGACATCGATTTGAATGTTGAACCAGGGTGCGACTTGGACGATCTATTGAACAACAGTCGTCGTTTCGAACAAGCTGCTCCCCCAGTCGTTATTGTTGGCGGATAAGGTTCTCATAGCGGCCTCCGGAGAGCGGCGATGCTCGCGACGTCGAAAACGCCCCCCAAGGATTTTGCCCAACAGACAGGCCCGTTCAACGGTAGATGTCGAGCGTCCGGTTCCGGTGGTTCGGGTGGGTACTGTAGACGAATATACGATTGAGGTCGCGATCGGTCAGCAGGCGCAGGAAGCGCGCTTCGACGACATTGTTGGCATGCACCCGCTTCAGCAGACAGCCAACCATCTGAATGCGGGCGCTCGGGATATCCAGATAAAAATTCTGCGCGAGTCGAAACTGGGTTGCGATACCGAGGACGGCGCCGCTCTTGGAGAGCTTGAGTATCTCGCAACGGCGAGAGCTCAACTGCGTCATGCCCTTCTCGGTAAACTCGATGCGCGCCTCGTTCCGTGTGTCCTCCATTGGAAAGCTCGCTTCCCGATCGTACATGAAGGACTCTTCTTTGTTCAGGAAGTGCTGCTGCATAACAGGTGCCGCGCCTCTCATCAGTATGCCTCTCTTGCATTGCTTTGGCACACATTAGCGGCGGTGAATTAACAGAGAGTTTGATGAAGCAAATTCACCGAAACTCTTCGGAAGACGTTGTAACTTTAGATCAATTAGCCATTCCCACTGGTCGCTTGTCATCCTGCAGGACAATCGTTCCAGCTGAGTGGCCCTGCACATAGATGCCCTCGCGATCCTTTCTGGTTTCTTGCAATCGTCCGTAGGATAACGACGCTACTCATCAAGGAAGCAAAGCATGTCGTCGTCATACCATCACTATCATCCCTATAGATTTTCCAAGGTCGCTGAGACTCTGTCCCGGCGTGTAGCCCAGATGGCCACCCATCCGGACAAGGCGGCTATCTTCACAGCCGAGTACGCAGGCTTTTATAACGACGAGCTGTACGTTCGGATGGAAGAGTATCGTCGTCTGATCGACATGCACGCCAAATGGGTTTCGACGGGTCGACAAATTTTCGATATGTCTGCGACATTGTCTCCGCTCGCCGGCGCCGAAGACATCCGGATTTCGGAGCTGCCGGCCCTCAGGCTGCCGGATGTGTTTTACGTTCACTTCGGCAACGAGGCTGCCGTCACCCTGAATGAAGCACCCGAGGTGTTTGTCGACGGAGTGTATTTCGTGCACTCCGACAAAGACGGCGAGCCGGGGTACCGTTTCACGATCGTGTGCGGTCCAGACGATGTTGCGATCGAAACGGCTTCCGCGGGCGACCTGCTGAAGATTCAGACGCGGATTGCGTCGGGGTTCGCGTCCCCTACCCGCCCGTTCCAAGCGAGTATGGACAATCTGTCCGGCGACCCGGTCGTGTGCGAAGATGACGCCCTTGAGCAAGTTCTGGATCGGATAGAGCTGAGCTTGGCGTACGCCGCCGATCCCGGCGCTGTTCCGGACCTGGAAAAGGAAATCCATCTAGGAGCGCAAATCCAACTTGGACCGCGTCACTGATTTCAGCGGCCGCTCGCGTTCACAAATGTGGGCTATTTGACTGACCCGCGGTCGACCCAGGCATCGATTGCGCCCGGCAGATCTGCCAAACGGCGGACAACTCGGTCTCGAAAATCGGGTAGTGCCTCTATGACGACATTTGCGAAGCGACGATCGCCGCGCCAAAGATCAACATGCGGCAGATACAGCGCGTGGACTAAGTCACCCCCGAAGCTTTCCTCCACAGTTGCGTCCGCTGCTGTGAGCCCGAGGATTTGACCGAGGTAAGCGCAACCTATTCGCCCTACGACCCTGCAAGCGGTCACTTTGTTTGAAAGATTTTCGTCACCGAGGAACTTCTCCTGCACCAAGCGGGTGACCCCAAACTCTTCGGTATTGTCGTCGGCAGCTTTGAGGATCGTGCGACCAATTTGATCGGCCCTGCTTTCGATCCCCGCCAGCATTTCGGCTCTTGCTTTCCGATCAGTTGGGACGAAAGGAAATGAATCCCTAAGCTTGAGGAGATTTTCCTGAAGCTCTTTGCTGGCGTCACCGATCCAACGGGGAAGCCCCCTATTAGACTGCACGCGTTCGAAATATGTTTCGACAAATCTGGTTGGCTCCGCAATGCCGCCGAAAAGAAGCCTGCTTGCCTCTTCCGCGCTCACCTTCTTATCCAGGTATCCGACAATCGCGCGGTTCACTACCTCCGTCGGGAGATCGAATTTCCGTGCGATCTCCTGTTCTGCATGTCTTGCCGCCTTACTGGCGTCGAACCGCCTTAGTTCGCTGCCCATCACCCGCTTTTGCTTGCGGTTTTGGGTGCGGATGCTCGCGGCCTGGGTCTCTAACGCATCCCTGAGCATTGTATCCAGCCCATGAAACACCTCGGAAACGTTGGGATACCAATATCTCTCCCGGGAAATCACGGGCGGTACCTCGTGTCCGCTTACCAACCCGTGCTCCGTGGCGACGCGAGCGATCTCCGCCTTCAGCACTCGGGAGGGGGCGATCAAAGCGTTCGGACCGCACAGGCGTTCGACAGCCTCCGCCTTCTTTAGGGTCGTATCTCGGAATGCTGCGTCGTACTGCAGGAGCTCACTGACAATAGGCATGGAGAGCGCGGAAACTGCTTTGCCAGCCTCTTTCCTCTGCACCAGCTCGTCAAAAACCCTTTCGGTGGCGTGGTCCGACTTCCCACGCAGCACATCGCCGAAACGGGAATAGTCCTGAGTGTCTAGGTAGACCACAGGTAGTCTGGAGGATGACATGGCGAAACTCGTTGCCGAAATCTGGCGCATGAACGTTGGTCGCGCCCACGCGGATTAACTGATTTGCTCACTTCGGAGCATGAATGTCGTCGCGAATACGTTTAGATAGGATGCGACGTCAGAAACAACTTGTAGATGGTCTTCTGCAACCACTCCATAGCATCATTTGGAATATTCGAACTAACACATCTGGGAGTAGACACCGAGCTCCATCGGCATCAAGTTCCGCCACCGATTGCGACTCTGCATCGGAGGAGATCATCATGTCCAAACCCAAGTCCCCAAACGAAGTCGACGTAACCGTTGGTCGCAACGTCAGGCGCATCCGAAACATGATCGGCATGTCCCAGGAGACGCTGGGCGTTGAGCTCGGGCTGACGTTTCAGCAAGTCCAAAAATACGAGAAAGGTACCAACCGGATTTCAGCCAGCAAGCTGGTTGCCATATCCCAGGCACTCGACTGTAGCATCGCGCAGCTCTTTGCCGACGTTGATGCGAGCAGTAACAGCGTGCCCCTCCCCAACGTCAGCGCTGCAGCTCTTAAATTGGCCGGCGAGTTCGACAAGATATCATCTGATAGCCAGCGCAGCGCCGTCGCAAAGCTGGTCGAATCCTTGGCACGTCAAGACACCTCGCGCCCCGCAGGTGCAGAAGAGTGACGGCGGCTTCCGCCGACGGCTCAAACCGAACAGGTATTGAAGAAGGCCCCACATTCAACGGGTGAGAATGCGGGGCCTTCCGTCTGAGCGTTCGAATTCACAGACGAGGCATTTATGGCTCAGATGGTGCGAGTTTCAAGGTCTCGATCCGACAGTTCAAGTCTTGTCGAATACGTTATTCAAAGCGCCCTTCTGCCTAGTATCCACCCAGTATCCTCCGGGTCCGCCGCACCTCCCAGAATTTCCGACCGGGAACCAGATATGTCGCCCCGCGAAGGCGCGCGGCTACAGCTATAGAAAAAGGGTTCGCAACCGTTTGGATGCGAACCCTCCTAAAAGCGAGCGAAGAAGGTAAACCCGTCGAAACTCATCAGTCAGTGAGTTGGCACCGTGCCCGGTCAAGGGAAGACTGCTGGACGGACAGCTTGATCCGACCGTTCTGTCCTTTGTAAGAGCCACGCCCAGTTGCCGGGTTGGTGAGGCTCGCCCATTCAAATGAAAGGTTCGCCTGGAACTGGACGTCGGAGATCAGACCGTTTGCCCATTTGTGGTAGCCTCGACGGTCCAGGAGCGCCTTGGCGAGCATGTCCTGCATCGGTGCGTCAAACAGTTCGTTCCCAGTAAGCCCAAGCTCCCTGCGAAGCGAGCGCATTGTCGATCGAACTATCTGATAGCGACCAACGGCAGAAGAGTTGAACGAGTTTTGGGGATGCGCCAACATTCTTGTCTGGAGGACGTCGATCTCGTTGAGCGTCAACGCAACCAGGTTCACCTGACCGTTCGTGAATGCACCGTAGGCCAGCGTTTCGTTATAGCCGCGGCCGCGGTCGGTGCCTTCCGTCTTGCCGATCAAGTCGAGGATTTCCATGTGGCCGCGGCAGTCTGTGACTGCTTGACGCGGTTCAGCGGAGAGATTGACCACCCTTACGGGTGTGGCCGAAACAGCCACTGCAAACACTCCCAAGACGAGAGCCATTGCGATCCGTGCGAGCATTTAACCACCTCAGCGGTTGGGAAGAAAATACTTCCATGCTCGCAACATGCTCCCCGCATAACGCATTGAAAACGCGTGATAAAAACTGATTCTCACGGCGTTTTCCGGCGTATGATGGCCTGCCGATCCAGACAGTTTTCTACGCGTCTTGCACGATTAAAACATGCATGTAGATTTGCGGTGGATTCTACGTGGAGGGTTCTCGGATGGCATTCGAATTCGATGTCGATTTATCGATCGCCGCGGTGAAGCTTAGGCTCTATCGTGACTTCTTCGACCACAAGACACGGACATGGAGCGAGACGCCGCTCAAATCGCCTCAAACGAACCCTCGAATGGCCCACATTCTTTACGAAGCCCAACCCGAAGAGGAAAAGGATGTTTTCATAGACCCGAAGTGGGTCGGAGACCTTTTCACCAATCCTTACGGCTTGGTCCGCGGTCGCCGCGCTCCTGATCGAGTTGTCCGCGCTGCGCTGAAGGTTTGTCCGATCGAAGAGGTCAAGCACCAGCCCAGCACCACGCTTTTTTTGTCTTCGATGGAAAAGGTGGCGACAAAACGCTACGAAGGTAAGCCCCAGCGACTGCAGGCATTTCGAGATCACTATGATCCAGTCTTCCGAGAGCTTCTGCGACTCTCGAATATCCCCCTTCCAGTGGGATATGATCCCGACGAGGACGACAACATTGAATCCATCGACAATGGTGTCGGCATTGCTAACGGCAAGACCATGGTCAGCGCCACGTCTTCGGACCGGTTGTCTTTAGATGGCGCCGCGATGCTGGCTCACTATTATGGCTGGCTCTGCTACCTTGAGGCAGAAGCCAAGATTGCGAACAAGCGTAAGATTAGGTGGCATACGGAACTCGCGATGTCGACAAGTGCCACGCTTTGGCATTCTGTAAAAAACGGATGTTCTCCTGACGAAGCGCCTAAGCCACTGCTGCGTCTTTACCTGCTTCAATCGCTCTGCAACGAGCTTTCCGGGAGAGCAGACATGGCCGCCAGCAATGCGGACCAAATCGCATCGCTGAAGGAACGAGTTTGTGAGACCAACTTCTTCGGCGAGGTCGATTGGCTTCTTGGTATCTGTCCCTGGCGATATGACGAAGCGCGGGTGGCGCTTATCGTAGCTTCAGTCCTCGGGCCCCATGCAGAAGGGGACTTCGCGGAGAAGTACGCGCTCATCGTTCTCAGCACGATCGAAAAAATCATGGTAAGAGCTCCCATTGAACGGTTCGACTACGACGATCCGGTCTTTCATTTCAGGGAGCCGATCCTAAAAGGATACGAAACACTGGCCAACGAATTGACCCTCGCGAATTATATGCGCTCACATGAGCAAATCCGGTTGAAGTTCGTAGCCACTCGACCAAAAAAAATCGCTAAGCGATCAGGTAGTTAGCGGAGCCCCGTAGAATGGGCCGGGAATCCACGTCGCCGACGGTGAACAATTTTACTACATTTCGAGAGTAACAACTGAGGAGCATGAGATGTCGATTAAGCCGATCGTTCTCTCCCACACGCGCCCGATCCCGGTGCGATAGTTACATGGGGCGGCTCTACGGCCGCCCCATGTCACGCTCATCATCTTGGGCGACGATCCTTGTGAAGACCTCCGGGATCGTCGTTACCAACTCGGTCGCCTGCTTGTGCCGCCTTTGCATGCTTTTTCGCTCGATGATCCCCTGACGTATCAGCGATTTCATGAACGCCTTCGTATCCGTCTGGTGTGGGAACCATGTCGACGCCACTTCCATCCACGAAGCCCCCCCACGGGGACGGTCACAGACCTTCGAACTGGTCGTTCGCCGCCTTGCCGAGGATCCTTTGGGAGGTTGCATGCGTCGATTAGGTAGTCACTCGCCCCCAAAATGAACTGTGTGGCGCGCTTGTTCTGTAAGCGACAAGGAGACCCCATCTGGCAGGGGTGATGGACGTCACGCTATGGCAGGCATCTGATTTCTCTGACTGTGAGGATCTATGTCTACGCCTACGGCTAGCCCTAGAATGATCCATATGATTG